>Ga0180893_171_pt1 | contig 12547 bp, 13 predicted proteins | sample Deesub1362A_J573_FD_124286 | JGI IMG/M metagenome (GOLD analysis project Ga0180893, IMG submission 124286) | Nitrospirae bacterium JdFR-81 | reverse complement strand
GGGTGTACCTCCTTTCTTTAAATTTTGTTTTTTAATCAATGGAGGATACACCCTATTTTTATATTTCTCAAGATTTTTACACAAAATATTTTACGCTACCTCCATACATCAATCCTTTATTTTTTGATTATCTTTTTGTAAAATTTTTTAACTATTAATATCCAAAGGAGGTGAAACGATGTTACCAAACTGCTGGGAGATCAAGAAATGCGGGAGGGAGGCAGGGGGTGCCAATGTGCATGAATTGGGGGTGTGTCCTGCCTATCCAAAGAATGGTCATTCATGCTGGATAGTTGCAGGGACCTTCTGTGAAGGAAGGGTGCAGGGGACATTTGCACAGAAGCAGGGGACATGCGTGATATGCGATGTCTATAATCTGTACTCCACATCCTTTGGAGAGAAGAAGGAGGAGTTTAAAAAATATCATCCAGAGGAATACGAGGAGTGTCTGAGATTCCTTAGGAAGGAAGGTCTATAAGACTGCCCTTATATAAACAGCATACAGAGGGGTTCGGGTGAACCCTTTATACCTGAGTGTCTTTCTGTTAACCTCGTCTGTCCTCATCTTCGAGATATCCCTCACCAGGCTCTTCTCGATATATCTATCATACCACTTTGCATTCATGGTTGTGAGCATAGCCATGCTCGGTATCGGCTCTGCAGGCACATTCCTCTCCCTCCGTACCGGCAGGGCTGAGGCCTTAAAAGAGGCCCTGCCGCTCTATCCATTCCTTACAGGCATAAGCATAACGATGAGCTACATCATCTCCAACCGCATACCCTTTGACCCTGTCAGACTCTCATGGGACAGGATGCAGTTGCTATATCTCTTCCTGTACTGCTCTATCTTCAGTATACCGTTCTTCTTCTCAGGGGGCATGATCGCAACCGCATTCTATACCATGAGCAGATATGCCCAGAGGATATATGCCTCTGACCTTATCGGCGCTGGCGCAGGCTCACTGCTTGTGATACTCCTGTTAAACAATGCAGGGCCTGAATATGCTATCGTAGCGGCATCAGCCATCTCCCTGATCTCATCAATCATTATCGGCAGTGCAAGGCTCAGGGGCCTGTGCCTCATCATCATCCTGATAAATTCCCTCCTGCTCATCCTTCACCCTGAATTTATAGAGACGAGGATATCCCCGTATAAAAACCTCTCGGTCGCCCTCAGATATCCTGGTTCAGAACATATAGGGACATACAACCATTCTATCGCAAGGATCGATATCCTGAGGAGTCCGATGATAAGGTTTGCACCAGGGTTGAGCCTTCAATACACCAATCCCCTGCCCGAACAGATCGGCATCGCAGTGGATGGAGGAGAGATCTATACCGTAACCACGGTCAATAATGAAGAGGCCCTGAAATTCCTGGATCTTCTCCCCTCTGCCATACCGTATAAATTAAGGAAGGCCGAAAGGGCCCTTATTATCGATCCAAAGGGTGGACTGCCTGTGCTTATGGCAAGAAGAAACGGGGTCAGGGAGATCCACAAAGTGGAGAGTAATCCCCTGGTGATAAGGGTGATAAGAGATGAGCTTGGTGATCTCAGTGGAGGGATATTCAGCCACAACACCTGGCAGGGCCTTGGAAGGAACCTCATCAGGAGGATGGAGGGAGCCCTGTATGACATAATTGACATCTCCATGACAGGCACCACTGTGTCAGACATCTTCGGGATAATGGAGGATTATGGATACACCGTGGAGGCCTTTGCAGAATACCTCAGGGGCTTAAAGGAGGATGGTATCCTGAGTATAACCATGTATATCATTCCACCTCCAAGGAGGGAGTTCAGGGTCCTTGCAACAGCCATAACCGCCCTTGAGGAGGCCGGAGCAGAGGAGCCATGGAGGAACATCGTTGCCATAAGGAGCTGGGATACCATGACGATCATGATAAAGAAGACGCCGTTCTCAGATGTGGAGATCAGGAGGACAGAGGAGTTTATAAAAGGTCGTGGCTTTGACTTCGTCTACTACCCTGGTATAAGGGAGGAGGAGACCGGCGTATATATCAAGGGCTCCAAGGAATATTTTAAGGGCTTCATATCCATCATTAACCCTGACGAAAGGGGGAGATTCATTAATGACTATCTCTTTGACATCAGGCCTGTTTATGATGAGAATCCATTCTTTCACTACTATCTGAAGATAAAGAATATCCGAAAGATCTATGAGCTCATGGGGAGGAGATGGCTCTACTTCATTGAGGAGGGCTACCTCACACCCCTTCTGCTTATAATAACCACCTTGCTGAGCACATGCATGATACTGCTGCCTGTGATCCTCAAGACAAGACCCGGACGGTTCAGATCACCTGACCTGCTCCCCTTGCTCCTCTACTTCTCCATGCTTGGCCTGGGGTTCATGTTCATAGAGGTCACCCTCATCCAGAAACACATACTCATACTGGAGAATCCCGTGTATTCACTGTCCATCGTCCTGACAACCATACTCATCTCTTCAGGTGCGGGCAGTATATTGAGCTCAAGGTTCAGATCACTCCAGAGGCCAGTGACAATCCTCCTGCTGTCCTGTGTGGTGTTCATCTATAGCCTTGCACAGGCCATGCTCTTCAGGGTGGTTACACCCCTGCCCCTGAGTGTGAAGATCCCCGTTATACTCATTGGTATCGTGCCCATCGGTGTGCTTATGGGCATACCCCTTCCAATGGGTATAAGATTGATGGGAGACAGGAGGCCATCACTTATACCCCTGGCATGGGCAACCAACGCATTCCTCTCGGTAATAGCGCCTGTTATCACCATAATGATCGCGATCACCATCGGCTTCAAGGGCATCCTCTGGCTCGCCTCTGGTGCCTATATAATAGCCTGGGTGAGCCTGAAGAGACTTTGATTCCCTGAAGATCGATTGTTATATAATAAGGGGATGAAGATAGGCGCCATGAATTATCCAATGAACGATCTCCTTGAAGAGATAAGATGGATCTCTGCAAATGGCTTCGACTTCATTGACCTGACGATCGAACCGCTCAAGGCATATAGCTTCGATGTCAAGCAGGTTAGAGACACGTTAAATGAACTGAACCTGGAAGCGATAGGACATACAAACCCCTTCCTGCCAGCAATATTCCCTGTTGATTCCATAAAGAAGGCATGCCTTGATGAGTTCAGAAGATACATCCGCATATTCTCAGAGATGGGTATAAGGCTCATGAATATCCATCCATTTTACAAGGCCCCTTTTTATTCTGATGAGATGAAGATCAGGGCGAACGTGGAGTTCATCAAAGAGGTGAGCAGGATGTGTCGTGCAGAGGGCATCACCCTCATGCTTGAAAACTACCTGTCACCCTTCGACAGCCCCGAGGTATTCTCCATGATAATCAATGAGGTGCCTGAACTGATGGTGCACCTTGATGTGGCACACTGCAATATAAACCAGGTTGAAAACACAACCGCAGAGTTCTTCAGGGTGCTGGGAGACAGGATCATACACCTCCACCTCTCTGACAACCGTGGTAGCGAGGATGACCACCTCCCGCTTGGATGCGGAAATATAAACTGGGATGTTATAATAAGGACTCTTAAAGAGGCAGGATACAACAGGACCATCACCCTTGAGATCTTTTCCCCTGACAGGGACTACCTCCTGATGAGCAGGGATAAGCTCAGGAGGTGGCTCGAGGGTCAAGCAGGATGAGGAGGCTACAGAGGATATCAGGCAACATAGTCGATGTACTAAATTCAAGGATCTACCCTGGCACGATAGAGATTGCCGAGGGGAGGATCAGGGATATAATCAGAGACAGTGGAGGATACAACACCTTTATACTGCCAGGTTTTATTGATGCCCATGTGCACATAGAAAGCTCATTGCTTCCCCCTTCTGAATTTGCGAGGCTCTCTGTCTGCCACGGGACGGTGGCGGTCATTGCTGATCCCCATGAGATCGCAAATGTGCTCGGTCTGAGGGGCATAAGATACATGATCAATGATGCACAGAGGGTGCCTCTGAAATTCTACTTTGGTGCACCACCCTGTGTGCCTGCCACAGGGCTTGAGACATCAGGGGCGGTAATGACGAGGGATGATATAGAGGAACTCTTCAAGAGTGGTGAGGCACACTTCCTGTCAGAGGTCATGGACTTTCCATCGGTTATCAGGCACGAGCCATCAATCATGGAGAAGATAGAGACAGCCCGAAGGCACAATAAGCCAGTTGATGGCCATGCACCTGGCTTAAAGGGCAAGGATCTGAGGAGATACATAGGTGCAGGGATCTTGACTGACCACGAAAGCATAGCAATGGATGAGGCGGTTGAGAAGATTCGTGCAGGCATGAAGATACAGATAAGGGAAGGTTCTGAGGCAAGAGACTTTGAGGCCCTTTATGGCCTTTTAAATAACGAATACGAGAGATGCATGCTGTGCTGTGACGACATACTCCCACATGACCTTGCACAGAGGCATATAGACAGGATCGTCAGGATGGCCATTGCAAAGGGTATCGATATAATGAAGATACTGAGGTCCGCCTGTGTAAATCCTGTCCTCCATTATAATCTTGATGTAGGACTCCTCCAGAGGGGTGATTATGCAGACCTTGTAGTGGTTGATAACCTCCAGGAGATGAACATCATAATGACGGTTATCAACGGAGATGTGGTGGCAGAGCATGGGAAGCCACTGATCCCGAGGCTCACACCCGAGATCATCAACAACTTCCATACACATCCAAAGGATCCGTCGGACTTTTGGATCAGGGCAAAGACAGATGGCAGGAGGATCAATGTGATCGAGGTGGTAGATGGTGACCTCATCACAAAGAGACTCGTTACAGAACCCCTTATAACAGATGGTTATGTTGTCTCTGATATACAGAGGGATATATTGAAGGTTACGGTCGTGAATCGATACATGGACAGGCCCCCTTCCAGGGGCTTTGTAAGGAACTTCGGGCTCAAGAAAGGGGCGATCGCCTTCTCGGTCGGCCATGACTCCCATAACATCACATCCGTGGGTGTCAGTGACGGAGACATCTGCAGGGCGGTAAACCTCATCATCGAGAATAAAGGTGGCCTGTCTGTTGTCTATGATAATAGGGAGGAGATACTGCCACTCCCCATAGCCGGCCTCATGTCTGACGATAATGGATTCAACGTTGCCGAGAGATACCTGAGGCTCCTTGATATGGCAAGGGAGATGGGCACAACCCTCAGAGAACCGTTTGTGAACCTCTCATTCATAAGTCTCCTTGTAATTCCAGAGATAAGGCTGGGAGACAAAGGCCTCTTTGATGAGAAGGGCTTCAGATTTATAGATCTATTTACGGATTAACATCACCTCTTCTGAACCTCCCCTATCATCGGGACAAAGGTGACGCCACCCATCTGCTCTGTCACTATCTCCTGACCTTTCTTTGTTATCAATGTGAGCGTCTGATAATAGAGGGTGCTTCCAAGTGGGATAATCAATCTTCCACCATCCCTGAGCTGTTTGATGAGAGGTGGTGGGATATGGTTTGCAGAGGCGGTTACGATGATGGCATCAAAGGGTGCATACTCCTGCCATCCGAAATATCCATCTGCATGTCTGACCTTCACATTTTTGTAACCAAGCCTCCTGAGGAGCCTCTCTGCCCTCTCCTTGAGACCCTTTCTTATCTCAATGGTATAGACCTCTTTCACTATCTCTGCAAGGACCGCTGCCTGATAACCCGAGCCCGTGCCTATCTCAAGGACCCTGTCAGAGGGCTTCAGCCTCAATGCCTCTGTCATCAATGCCACCACATAGGGCTGTGATATGGTCTGGCCCTCACCTATGGGCAGGGGGTGATCCTCATATGCCACCTGCCACAACGACCTGTCAACAAACAGGTGTCTTGGTATCCGCCGCATGGCATCAAGCACCCTTTTATCCCTGATGCCCCTCTGGATGATCTGCTCCCTGACCATCCTCTCCCTCTTTTCTGCATAATCATGAACGGCCGGTCGATCGGAGAACCCGTAGAGGAGGAGTGATGGAAGGAGCAGGATCAGAAGGCCCTTTAATAGACTGTAACCCTTCATCGTGATAAAGCCATGAACCTCCTGATATTCCCTTTTATATCCCCCCTGAGAATCCCTGATATCATCGCAACCAGATCAGCCCCAGCGTCCAGAACTTCTCTGGCATTGTCGATCGTGATCCCGCCAATGGCAACAACAGGTATATTCACATGGACTGTAACCCTCTTGAGGGAGCCGATACCCTTCGGCCGTCCTGCCTGCTTTGTATCGGTATAAAAGATCGGGCCATACCCGATATAATCCGCACCTTCGATCTCGGCCTTGATGGCCTGCCTCAATGTATGGGTAGAGATGCCTATCAACCTCTTCCTCCCGAGTATCTTCCTTGCCTCCTTCAGGGGCAGATCATCCTGTCCAAGATGCACACCATCTGCACCGACAAGATACGCTATGTCAACATAGTCATTTATAATGAAGATCGCATTATACCTGTGTGTAAGCCTGCGTATATACATGGCCTCCCTGAAGAGCTCCCTCTTTGACATCGACTTCTCCCTCATCTGAATAACCCTCACGCCTGCATCCAGGGCCCTCCTGCAGATCTGCCTGTGTGTGAGGTTAGAGATGGCTGTATCTGATATCAGATACAGAGGTGGTATGCCCTTAAACACTCGCCTCATTGAAGTTATCAAGGAAATGGGTGTTGAAGTTGCCTGATATGAAATCAGGATGATTTATGACCTTTTGATGGAACGGTATGGTGGTCTTTATACCCTCGATGATAAACTCCCTCAATGCCCTGCGCATCTTTACTATGGCCTCCTCCCTGTCCCCTCCATGGACAACGAGCTTCGCTATGAGTGAATCGTAGTATGGCAGGACATTCCACCCTGAATATGCCGCTGTATCCACCCTCACACCCTGGCCTCCAGGAGGAATAAACATCGTGATCCTTCCAGGAGAAGGTATAAACCTCTCAGGGTCTTCTGCGTTGATCCTGCATTCAATACAGTGGCCTGTAAACCTGACCTCCTTCTGTTTAAAAGAGATGGGCTGGCCTGCTGCAATCCTTATCTGTTCCTTTATGATATCTATGCCTGTTATCATCTCTGTCACCGGATGTTCCACCTGGATCCGCGTGTTCACCTCCATGAAGTAGATATTCTTATCCTTATCAACGATAAACTCTATGGTCCCAGCATTCCTGTATTTGAGTGCCGAGGCGGCCTTTATGGCATACTCACCAAGCCTTTTTCTCAACCTCGAGGTTGAGAATATAAAGGGCGCCTCCTCAATGAGCTTCTGGTGCCTCCTCTGGATACTGCAATCCCTCTCGCCAAGATGGACGATCCGCCCTGAATCATCCGCTATTATCTGCACCTCAACATGCCTGATCTCGGGCAGGTACTTCTCTATATACAACTCGGCATTACCAAAGGCCGAGAGCGCCTCCTGCTGTGCGGTATGATACTGCTGGGCCAGCTCGTCTTCATTGTTCACTATCCTCATGCCCTTGCCACCACCGCCTGCTGATGCCTTCAGTATCACAGGATAACCTATCTTCTTTGCTGCCCTGAGTGCCTCCTCCTCTGTCTCAACAGGCCCATCACTGCCAGGGACAACAGGTATGCCCTTCTTCTTCATGATATGCCTTGCCTTTGCCTTGTCGCCACCTGTCCTGATATTCTCAGGCGTGGGGCCTATGAAGGTTATCTTTGATGCGATACATGCCTCTGCAAAGTGTGCATCCTCGGCAAGAAAGCCATAACCAGGATGAATCGCCTCTGAGTCAGTTATCTCGGCAGCACTGATTATGGCAGGGATATTGAGATAACTCTGTGAAAGCTCTGCAGGCCCGATACATATGGCCTCATCGGCAAGCCTGACATGAAGGGAGTCCCTGTCAACATCAGAATAAACCGCAACGGTCTCTATGCCCAACTCGTGGCAGGCCCTTATAATCCTGACGGCGATCTCTCCCCTGTTGGCTATGAGGATCCTTTTGAAGAGTCTCATGATATGGGTTCTATGAGAAAGAGGGGCTCACCATATTCAACAGGCTGTCCGTTCTCAACGAGTATCTTCCTGACGATACCATCCACATCGCTCTCTATCTCATTCATGAGCTTCATGGCCTCAACTATGCACAGGACCTGTCCCTTCTTCACGGTGCTACCCTCCTCTACAAAATGGGGTGCATCGGGCGAGGGTGACCTGTAGAATACGCCTACTATTGGCGAGGTTATGGTGACAAGGTTGGTCTCCTCCTCTTCCTGAGGCCTCTCCTCTGCCTCCCTCCTGTCAGGCGCAGGTGGTGCCTGGGCAGGCCTTGAGACCTCAAGGGGGGCAAAGAACTTCTCCCTCTTTATCTTTAGTTTAATGCCCTCTCTCTCTATCTGAAACTCCGTGATATCCGTATCCTTCAGGAGCTCAAGGATATGCCTTATCTCATCCAGATCCATCACTTCACCTTCTCAATGTATTCAGAGGTCCTTGTGTCCACCTTTATTATGTCACCCTCATTCAGGTGGAAAGGCACCTTCACCGTTGCCCCTGTCTCAAGAACAGCAGGCTTACTACCCCCACTTGCCGTGTCCCCCCTCACACCAGGCTCTGTCTTTGCTATCATCAGCTCAACGAATATGGGTAACTCCACGGTCAGGGGCGATCCCTTATAAAAGAGCACCTTAACGACCATGTTCTCCTTCAGAAACCTTCTTGCATCGCCAAGCTGTTCCGTGGTCAGTGGCAACTGCTCATAGTTCTCCATATCCATAAAATAGCAGAGGTCCTTTTCTCTATAAAGATACTGCATAGACCTCTCCTCAAGGTCAGGGGTCTCAAACCTCTCCCCTGCCTTGAATGTCTCATCAACTATACCGCCTGTCTTCAGATTCTTCAGCTTTGTCCTCACAATGGCGCCCCCACGACCCATCTTCACATGCTGGAAGTCGATAATCTCATAGGGCGCATCCCTGAACTCGATCTTCGCACCCTTCCTGAAATCACTGGTAGAGATCACCTCTCTTCACCCCTCCTCAAGAATATTTTTTAAGGATTAAATTATAACCGATTAACGGCATTTATGTCTCTATTATCTCCGGTCCCTTTGAAAGACCTGTAAGGACCTCTGCCCCGTCATCCTTTACCACAACCATATCCTCGATCCTCACACCACCAAAACCTGGCAGATATATCCCCGGCTCTATCGTGAATACCATGCCCTCCTCCACAATATCCCTGCTCCTCCAGGATATTGCAGGGGCCTCGTGCACCTTGAGCCCCACACCATGGCCTGTCCCATGACCAAAATACTCACCATAACCCTTCCTCTCTATGTACCTCCTTGCCTCCCTGTCAATGGCCGCAGCCTTTACACCAGGCCTTATACTCATCAGTGCCCCCTCCTGCGCCTTAAGGACATGATCATGGATCTCGCACTGTCTGCTTAGGTCCTTATCCTTCAATATAAAGGTCCTCGTCATATCAGAATAATACCCCTCACACTCACCACCCCAGTCTATCAGCACAAGATCCCCCTTTCTCAACCTCCTTCCGGTCGGCCTTGCATGTGGAAGGGCCGATACAGGGCCCGAGGCGATGATAACATCAAAAGGTAACTTCTCACACCCTTCCTCCTTAAGAAGGCACTCAAGCCTGTTTGCAAGCTCCCTCTCCACTGCACCCACCTTTATGTATGGCATGAGCCTCCTGAACGCCCTCTCTGCCCTCCTGACCGCCTTTCTTATATACGAGAGCTCCTTCTTTGACTTCCTAACCCTCATCGACTCGATGACATTCCTTAGTGGCTTGAGCCTTATCCCACGCCCTACCAGCCTCTTATAAAACCCGTAACTCACATTATCCGCCTCAAAACCAAGCCTCCTTATCTTCACCTCATCAACGATCCTCTTTATCTCCATCCCCCTCTCGCCTGACTCGATCCTTATATCAAACCCTTTCACCTCTTTCCCTGCCTGCTCCTGATAGCGGAAGTCCGTAACAAATATTGCGTGGTTCTCACTGACTATTGAAAAGCCCGACGACCCTGTAAACCCTGTTAGATACCTCAGATTGACAGGATCTGTGATAAGGATAGCATCAACCTTAAGGTCAGACAGCCTTTCTCTAAGAAGTGCCTTTCTCTGCATTAATAATGGTCACCGCTGCCCTAAGGGCAAGGAGATAACTGTCAGGGCCGAAACCTGATATCTGGCCTGATACTACAGGTGCGATGAGGGACTTCTGTCTGAAGTCCTCCCTCTTGTGGATATTTGATATATGAACCTCAATGGTGGGTATGTCCACTGCGGATATGGCATCCCTTATGGCAAGGCTTGTATGCGTATACGCCGCTGGATTAATAATCAGGGCATCATAACCACCGGCATCATGGATCATATCAATAATCTCACCCTCATGATTTGACTGTCTGATGGAGACCTCCACACCGAGTTCATCTGCGAGCCTCTTTATCGAATTGTTTATATCCTCAATGGTAAATGTCCCGTATATAGATGGCTCCCTTTTACCAAGGAGGTTGAGATTCGGCCCATGTATCACCAGTATCTTCGGCATCTAACACCTGCCATATTTAAATAGGTTGTTAGATTATATCAGATGGAAGGCCAAAAATACACCCTTGTTTCCCCTCATATTCAGCAATGGAACTCTCCTTGTGGTTGGCAAAGCCCTTATGTGATATTCATACCCACCAGCTGAGGACGATCTGCATTTAATCAGAGCTATAACCGTTCCTTTAACAAAGAGTGTACCTTGACTTTGCCTTTTTATCTCTTTCTGGTCATGAGGTCTGGGGGCTATGTATTTCTGCTACTGGGCAGTTTTTGGGCTTTTGCTGGATGTCAGATTACTCCACGCCTGAAGCTATGGTTATGATTTGAGGGATCGGAAGCTTACGAGTCTCTTCTGTCTTTCATCCCAGAGATTCAGGTGGAGTGATTTGAGACTCCTGCGGATGGTAAGGGGTCTGACCTCCTGCAGAAAGGGTATATCATTGTAACACTGCTGGAGTTTATAGTTCGGTATACGGGGCAGGACATGGTGGATGTGGTGGAGGCCTATATTGCCGGTGAACCACTGGAGTACTTTGGGCAGCCGGTAATAAGAACTCCCCTTCAAGGCAGCCTTCAGAGGATCCCATTCATCGTGGCGTGCCCAGTATACCCCCTCGAACTGGTGCTGGACATAGAACAGCCACACACCCATGGCCCCTGCAGCCAGTATTATCGGTAGCTGGATGACCAGATATGTCTTCAGGCCCACTGTTATATGGGCGAGCCAGAGGATCATGACGATGGCAAGATTGGTGAAGGCAACGCTGTGGCGTTCATCCCTCGTCTTCCACCTGTGGATGAAGCGCTGGGCGATCAGGAAGAAGTATCCCGGCCCGAGCCCGAGGAGGACGAAGGGGTTTCGATAGATCCTGTATCCTATACGCTTAAGCCTCGGGGCACTGCGATACTCCTCAACCGTCAGTGTCCAGATGTCTCCAACACCCCTCTGATCCAGGTCAGCATATGTGCCGTGATGTGTCAGGTGGTTGTGCTGCCAGTATCTGAAGGGGGTGAATGTCAATATGCCTGTAACATAGCCAAGGATCGTGTTTGCCCGCTGTGAGGCAAAGAAGGAGCCATGGACACAATCGTGAAAGAGGATGAAGATGCGCAGTAAAAAGAGAGAGGCAAGCAGGATTAATGGAGAGATCACAATAAGGGAGTAACGGTTCCTGATCATATAGATGAGTATAACCCAGAGCAGGAGATAAGGAACAAAGGTATTGATCAGCTGTAGAACCGCCCTTGAATGGTCAGGTACGGCATAGGGCAATAGCCTCTGCCTCAATGAATGGATCGTCAACTCATCAGGGCCAGCCCCTGTATCTACAGCCACTCGTGCCTCCTTAAACCCACAAGGAGAGATAGGGCCTATTGTAAACAACAATTAATTTTATCCAACGGACTGATACATATCAACCAGGATTATGAGGGATATGGGGAGAAGGCAACAAAGGGAGCCTTTGGTGCAGACAGGAAGGTTATCAGCAAGTGGAGGAAGAGGCTTAATAGCAGGAACATGAAGGATTTTTATCAAAGGTTTAAGAGGGTATACCCTCTTAGTGTTAAATCATGGCAGACAGACAATGGTTCAGAGAATCTGGGGGGATTTGATGAGCAACTTAAGAGGGAAGGGATTCCTCTTTATTTTTCCTATCCTCGTTGTCCAAAGATCAATACTTATATTGAGAGGTATAATAGAAACCCTTCAAGAGGAATTCATTGATAACAATCTTGAGGTGATTTATGATAAGCCATTGTTTCACCGAAGGCTTGCTGATTATTTGATTTTCTATAACACTCAGAGACCTCATAAGTCTCCTGGATTGAAAAGTCCTATAGAGTATTTAATTGAAAATGGAAGAATGTCGCAAATGTCTTTGACTTATAGGTAGCGTAAAATATTTTGTGTAAAAATCTTGAGAAATATAAAAATAGGGTGTATCCTCCATTGATTAAAAAACAAAATTTAAAGAAAGGAGGTACAC
>Ga0180893_106_pt1 | contig 12974 bp, 10 predicted proteins | sample Deesub1362A_J573_FD_124286 | JGI IMG/M metagenome (GOLD analysis project Ga0180893, IMG submission 124286) | Nitrospirae bacterium JdFR-81 | reverse complement strand
GTAGAGCTGATAACGCCGATAGCGATGGAGGAGGGGTTGAGGTTTGCGGTAAGGGAAGGTGGAAGGACGGTGGGTGCAGGAGTGGTTACAGAGATAATCGAATAAACCTAAGGGTGAGGACAGATGCAGGAGATAGTATTGCTACAGTGTACGGCATGTAAGAACAAGAATTACTCAACCACAAAGAATAAGAAGAACACGACAGAGAAGCTCAGCCTGAAGAAGTATTGCAGGCACTGCCGGAGGCATGTGCTCCACAAGGAGACAAAGGCATAAGACCGTAAAGCGTTATGAGAGAAGCATCTTATATGTGTTATACTTATCACGCATTACGGCTTACGCATTACGATAGAAGGCCAGTAGCTCTAATTGGTAGAGCATCGGACTCCAAATCCGAGGGTTGGGGGTTCGAATCCCTCCTGGCCTGCCATTGAAAAATGCTTTATTAAGGATGAGTGATAGATATGTTTAACAAGGTAAAGACCTTCTTGAAGGAGGTAAAGATAGAATTAAGGAAGGTGGTGTTCCCCACAAGACACGAGGTGGTTGATTCCACAAAGGTCCTGATTATCATGGTATTGATAATAGCGATCTTCCTTGGTGCAGTGGATCTTTTGCTCTCCAAACTCGTGGGCACGATAGTAAGGTGATCGATATGGCAAAGAAGTGGTATGTGGTCCATACCTATTCAGGGTATGAGGAGAAGGTGAAACATTCGATAGAGAAGAATGCCGAACAGAAGAACCTTAAGGACAAGATCGGCAGGATACTGATCCCCCAGGAGAAGGTGATCGAGTTAAGAGGGGGGAAGAAGAGGGAGGGGACCAGGAAGTTCTACCCTGGATATATACTCATAGAGATGGAACTTGATGATGATACATGGCGCCTTGTAAACAGCACACCCAGGGTTACGGGATTTGTAGGTGGTGAACATCCGCAACCGATCGACCAGGAAGAGGTGGATGTGATAGTGCAGCAGCTTGAGAGAGGGGCGCCACCACCTGTTATGGCAAAGTTCTCTGTTGGTGATAATGTGCGGATAACCGATGGTGCATTCTCAAACTTTAATGGATACATCGATGAGGTCGATGAGGATCACAACAGGCTGAAGGTGATGGTTACGATATTCGGGAGGCAGACCCCTGTTGAGCTAAACTTTATGCAGGTGGAGAAGATATAAAGACCAGAAACAGCAAATCCCTGAGGGACGGTCAAATGAAGAGGGTGGGATTTGTTTGTTATCTGGTTATGAGACTTGGAGGGATAGATGGCCAAGAAAGAGGTTATAGCTGAGGTAAAGCTCCAGATTCCTGCGGGCAAGGCGAATCCAGCACCACCCATAGGGCCTGCACTTGGGCCCCACGGGATCAATATAATGGATTTCTGTAAGGCGTTCAATGCCCAGACACAAAATATGGGAGATACCATTATTCCTGTTGTCCTTACGATATACAAAGACAGGTCGTTCAGTTTTATATTGAAGACACCGCCTGCCTCGGAGTTGATAAAGAAGGCGGCAGGCATCATAAAGGGTTCTTCTGTCCCGAACAAGGAGAAGGTGGGCAAGATAACCCTCTCTCAGGTGCGTGAGATAGCGAAGACAAAGATGCCTGACCTCAATGCCAATGACCTTGACAAGGCGGTCAAGATAATAATGGGCACTGCGAAGAGCATGGGTGTTGAGGTGGTGGAGGGTTGAGGGTAAAAGGGTTAAAATCTTTTGACTGGAGGTAGGATGGGCAAGAAATACAGGGAGGCAAGGAGGAGGATAGACACCACAAGGCAGTACAGCCTTGAGGAGGCGATAGATCTGATGAAGGAGACCGCCTATGCCAGGTTTGATGAGACGGTGGATCTGGCGATAAACCTTGGGGTGGATCCGAGGAAGTCTGACCAGATAGTCAGGGGCAGTGTGGTCTTACCTCACGGTCTCGGGAAGAAGGTAAGGGTGCTTGTATTTGCGAAGGGTGAGAAGGCAAAGGAGGCCGAAGAGGCTGGTGCAGATTATGTGGGGGCAGAGGACCTCGTGGAGAGGATACAGGATGGCTGGCTGGAGTTTGACAGGGCGATAGCCACCCCTGACATGATGGGTATGGTCGGCAGACTGGGGAGGATACTTGGCCCAAGGGGGCTCATGCCAAATCCAAAGACAGGCACGGTAACATTTGAGCTTGAGAAGGCCATTAAGGAGGTCTCGGCAGGGAAGGTTGATTACAGGACTGATAAGACCGGGATAGTCCACGTCTCTATCGGCAAGTTATCCTTTGAGAAGAACAAGCTGATCGACAACGCCAGGGCCGTGATAGACTCGGTCCTGAGGGCAAAACCGCCCTCAAGCAAGGGAAAGTATCTGAAGAAGCTGTATATTTCATCCACCATGGGTGTGGGTATACCGATAGATGTCTCAAGTGTGACATAGACACTAATATTAGGTCAGAGACCGCAGGTGCTGATCCGTCAGGATCGCTTAATTGAGTGAAGGGCTCTACCTGCATAGACCAGAAAGGATATTTAATAAGACAGGGGTGTTCCTCTTCTTTATCATTCCACCTTCCATCCTGGGGTCTCTGATAGAAAGAAAGGGGGGAGAAGACTGAACAAGGAGAAGAAGGCCCAGGTTGTCTCTGAGCTCAATGAGAAGTTCGCAAAGGCCAAGGGTGTGATATTCACCGATTACAGGGGTCTTACGGTCAAGGAGATCTCGGAGCTGAGGAATGACCTCAGGAGCTCTGACCTGGAGTTCCGGGTTGTGAAGAATACACTGGCCCGGAGGGCGGCTGAGGGCACACCTGTGGATGTGGCCAAGGAGTTATTCTCAGGCCCTGTCGGCCTGGCCTTTGGCTATGATGATCCTGTCGTGCTGGCCAAGAGGATCATAGAGTTCAGCAAGAACAATGAGAAGTTGAAGATAAAAGGCGGGGTTATCGAGGGTGGGCTTTGCGGGCCTGATGACATAAAGGCCGTCTCGGAGCTTCCTCCGAGGGAGACCCTGCTGGCGATGTTTATCGGTGCTATGCAATCACCACTGGCCAGATTTGCAGGCATGTTGAATGCCACCGTGGCAAGGTTTGTTTATGCGATGAATGCCTTAAAGCAGCAAAGGGAGGGCAGTCAATAGTAGATTGCCAAAAATAAATATTAAGGAGGAGGAAGATGTCTATCACAAAGGAGCAGGTCTTTGAGTTTATCGATAAGATGACCATTCGTGAGATGTCAGAATTTATAAAGGAGTTCGAGGAGCGGTATGGTGTGACCGCCTCTGCACCCGTGGCTGTGGCAGCAGCAGGCGCTCCGGCTGCGGCTGCTGCTGGAGAGGCACAGGAGGAGAAGACAAGCTTTGATGTGATCCTCTCCTCCGCAGGGGACAAGAAGATACAGGTTATAAAGGTCGTAAGAGAGCTTACGAGTCTCGGGCTTAAGGAGGCAAAGGAGCTCGTGGATTCTGCACCAAAGCCGATCAAGACCGGAGTCTCAAAAGAGGAGGCCGAATCCATCAAGGCCAAGCTTGAGGAGCAGGGGGCAACAGTAGAAATTAAGTAAGAGGGGTGTTATGGCAAAGAAGATGAGGATAAGAAAAAACTTTGGTAAGGTCCCATATGTCCTTGCGATTCCGGACCTTATCGAGATCCAGAAGAGGTCTTTTGAGCGTTTCCTACAGAAGGATGTCCCACCTGACAAGAGGGAGGAGATCGGACTACAGGCAGCGTTCAAGACGGTATTCCCCATTGTTGATTATAACGAGACCTCTTCCATCGAGTTTATAGAATATACGATTGGCAAGCCAAACTATGAGGTGAGGGAATGCCTCGAGAAGGGTATCACCTATGCCGCGCCCTTAAAGATCAAGGTGAAGCTGAACCTCTGGGAGAAGGTCAATGGTGGGCAGAAGAGGCTGAAGGAGATGCGTGAGCAGGAGGTCTATCTTGGGGAGCTGCCTTTGATGACCGACACAGGCAGTTTCATCATCAATGGCACAGAGAGGGTTGTGGTCAGCCAGTTGCACCGTTCTCCTGGTGTGTTCTTCAGTCATGAGAAGGGCAAGGCTGCCTTTTCAGCAAGGATAATACCCGCAAGGGGTTCGTGGTTTGACTTCGAGTTCGACACAAAGGACACCCTGTATGTGAGGATCGACAGGCGGAAGAAGCTGCCTGCCACGATAATCCTGAAGGCACTGGGCTACAACGACGAGAAGATACTGAGGATGTTTTATCCTGTCGAAGAGGTGAATATCAGGGATGGGGTGGCCACAAGGGGCGTGAGCGAGGTGCTCTCGGGAGTGAGGGCATCAGAGAATATCTACCTCCCAGGGACGAAAGAGATTGTTGTCAAAGAGGGGACAAAGATAACAAGGACGGCCTTGAAGAAGCTTGAGTCAGCAGGCGTCAAGGAGATACCGATATCCAGGAGGGAGCTTATAGGCAGGGTGACGCTGACCGATGTGATCGATCCCGAGACAGGCGAGGTGATCGTGGAGAGTAACGAAGTGATTACAGAAGAGGCGATAGAGAAGATATTCTCGCTCAAGACGGTCAACCTCCAGTTGCTGTTTATAGACGGGATAAGGTATCTCCCATCCCTCAGGGAGACCCTCTTGATGGATAAGGTCAGCACCAGGGAGGAGGCCCTTGTGGAGATCTATAAGAAGCTGAGGCCCAGTGAGCCTCCTTCGATAGAGGATGCAAAGGCACTATTTGAGGGGCTGTTCTTTGACTCAAAGAGGTACGACCTCTCCCCTGTGGGGAGGCTGAAGCTCAACAAGAGGCTTGGACTCGATGTCCCGCTTGAGACGAGGGTCTTAACCGACAGGGACATAATAGAGATAATAAGGTATCTGCTCAACCTCAGGTCAGGGAAGGGAGAGGTCGATGATATAGACCACCTCGGTAACAGGAGGGTAAGGACAGTCGGGGAGCTGCTCGAGAACCAGTTCAGGATAGGCCTGGTGAGGATGGAGAGGGCCATAAAGGAGAAGATGACCCTCACCGAGCTTGAAGGTGCGATGCCACACGAGATCATCAATGCAAAGCCTGTCATTGCCGTGATCAAGGAGTTCTTTGGCTCGAGCCAGCTGAGCCAGTTCATGGATCAGACAAACCCCCTCTCAGAGATAACCCATAAGAGGAGGTTGAGCGCCCTTGGCCCTGGAGGCCTTACAAGGGAGAGGGCAGGCTTTGAGGTCAGGGATGTCCATCCAACGCATTATGGGAGGATATGTCCTGTAGAGACTCCTGAGGGCCCGAATATCGGGTTGATAACCTCCCTCGCCACCTATGCAAGGGTCAATGATTTCGGCTTCATCGAGTCACCTTTCAGGAAGGTGGTGAACGGAAGGGTTACGGATGAGATAGTCTATCTCTCTGCCATCGAGGGCGAGAAACACGTGATAGCCCAGTCCACCACGCCGGTGGACGAAAAGGGCAGGCTCATAGGAGATACCGTGTCTGCAAGGGTGGGTGGTGACTTCAAGATCGTTACCCCTCAGGAGGTCGAATACATGGATGTCTCACCGAAGCAGATAGTGAGTGTCTCTGCATCCCTGATACCGTTCCTTGAGAACGATGACGCCAACAGGGCGCTCATGGGCTCGAACATGCAGAGGCAGGCTGTCCCGTTGCTACGAACAGAGGCCCCTATCGTTGGCACAGGCATGGAAGCAGTTACCGCCAGGGATTCGGGTGTTATCGTGACTGCAAAGAGGTCGGGCACGGTGGAGTCCGTGGATGCCTCAAGGATCATAATAAGGGCTGATAACGGAGAGGTAGACCTCTATAGCCTGATAAAGTTCTACCGTTCAAACCAGGCCACCTGTATCAATCAAAAGCCCATCGTGGATGTGGGTGAGCATGTCAAGGAGGGGCAGATTATCGCCGATGGTCCTGCCACCGACATGGGAGAGCTTGCCCTGGGCAGAAACGTGCTCGTTGCCTTTATGCCATGGGAGGGGTACAACTTTGAGGATGCCATTATCATCAGCGAGCGCCTGGTCAAGGAGGATATATACACCTCCCTACATATCGAGGAGTTCCAGGTAGAGGCAAGGGAGACAAAACTCGGGCCAGAGGAGATAACAAGGGATATACCGAATATAGGTGAGGAGGCCCTGAGGAATCTCGATGAAAGCGGTATCATAAGGATCGGTGCCAGGGTCAAGCCTGGTGATATCCTGGTTGGTAAGGTGACCCCAAAGAGCGAGACCCAGCTGACCCCTGAAGAGAAGTTATTGAGGGCGATCTTTGGAGAGAAGGCTGAGGAGGTGAGGGAGAACTGCCTCTATGTGCCCCCAGGGATTGAAGGCACCGTGCTTGATGTAAAGGTCTTTACCCGCAAGGGTGTGACCAAGGATAAGAGGACAAAGAGCATCGAGGAGGATGAGTTAAGGCGGATAGAACGGGACCTGGAGGATGAGAAGAGGATAATCAAGCAGAGCGGCTATATAAAGATGAGGGAGCTGTTGCTTAACCAGAAGGTGGCCGAGCCTGTGAGATTGCCAGGGACGAAGAAGGCCATCTGTGAGAAGGGTCATAAACTTACAAAGGAGATACTACAGCAGATTCCAGACACCCATCTGCACAAGATAAAGCCCCAGGATGCTGAGCTGAAGGCAAGGCTCAAGGAGATAGAGAATGAGGTGAAGAGGAAGATAAAGGCTCGTGAGGAGTACTACAACGCACGGAAGGAGAGGTTCAAGAAGGGGGATGAACTACCACCCGGGGTGCTCAAGATAGTAAAGGTCTACATCGCCATGAAGAGGAAGATCCAGGTGGGAGATAAGATGGCCGGAAGGCATGGTAATAAAGGAGTGATCTCCATCGTTGTGCCAGAGGAGGACATGCCCTACCTGCCTGATGGTACACCTGTTGATATAATACTCAACCCACTCGGTGTGCCCTCTCGTATGAATGTGGGGCAGATACTGGAGACCCATCTTGGCTGGGCGGCAAAAGAGCTTGGTATCTATGTCCAGACACCTGTATTTGAAGGAGCAAAGGAGGAAGAGATAAAGGAGCTTTTAAAGGAGGCAGGACTGCCTGTAAGCGGGCAGATCACACTTTATGATGGCAAGACAGGAGAACCATTCCAGAAGCCCGTGACCGTGGGATATATGTATATGATGAAGCTCCACCATCTTGTGGATGATAAGATACATGCCCGTTCCATCGGGCCATATTCACTCGTTACACAACAACCACTTGGTGGCAAGGCACAGTTTGGTGGGCAGAGGCTGGGTGAGATGGAGGTCTGGGCACTCGAGGCATATGGCGCTGCATACACACTCCAGGAGTTCCTCACCGTTAAAAGTGACGATGTTACAGGCAGGGCACGTGTTTATGAGGCGATTGTGAAGGGAGACGTCAATTTGGAGCCAGGTGTGCCTGAGTCGTTCCACGTCCTGATCAAGGAGCTCCAGAGCCTTGGCCTTGATGTGGAGCTGCTTGAGGAGAAGCCATCGGAGAAGGGCAATGGCAGTGGTGCAAAAAAGGGTGCAAAGAAGGGATAAGGGCCTTAAAATACAATAAATTTTTGGAGGGGTGTAAGTGGAGGACATCTATTCAATATTTGAAAAACCAAAGAATCCAACAGAGTTTGAGGCCATCAGGATCAAACTGGCCTCCCCTGAGAAGATCAGGGCGTGGTCTTATGGAGAGGTAAAGAAGCCAGAGACCATAAACTACAGGACATTCAAGCCTGAGAGGGATGGACTCTTCTGTGCCAAGATATTCGGACCTGTTAAGGACTGGGAGTGCATATGCGGGAAATACAAACGTATGAAGCACAGGGGTGTGGTCTGTGATAAATGCGGGGTTGAGGTGATCCAGTCGAAGGCGAGGCGTGAGAGGCTCGGCCATATCGAACTGGCAACCCCTGTTGCCCATATCTGGTTTCTAAAAGGCATCCCCTCAAGGATCGGGACACTCCTTGACATGACCATGAGACAGCTTGAGAGGGTCCTGTATTTTGAGAGCTATGTGGTTATTGACCCTGGTGATACAAAGCTCAAGGAGAAGCAGCTGCTTACAGACGAGGAATACAGGAGGTGTGTCCAGGAGTATGGTGACAGGTTCAAGGCAGGTATAGGGGCGGAGGCGGTGAGGGAACTCCTGAAGAATCTTGACCTTGACAGGCTTGCAAAAGACCTCAGGAAGCAGATACAGGAGACATCCTCCCTTGGCGTAAAGAGGAAGCTTACGAAGAGGCTGAGGCTTGTTGAGGCCTTCAGGAAATCAGGCAACAAGCCAGAGTGGATGATCATGGATGTCATACCTGTGCTGCCACCTGACCTTAGGCCCCTTGTGCCCCTTGAGGGCGGAAGGTTTGCCACATCAGACCTGAACGACCTCTACAGGAGGGTTATAAACAGGAACAACAGGCTGAAGAGGCTGATGGAGCTGAAGGCCCCGAGTGTGATCATCCGTAATGAGAAGAGGATGCTCCAGGAGGCGGTCGATGCCCTCTTTGACAATGGCCGCAGGAGCAGGGTCCTGAAGGCCGCAACGAAGAGACCACTGAAGTCCCTGAGTGACATGATAAAGGGTAAGCAGGGCCGTTTCAGACAGAACCTCCTTGGTAAGAGGGTTGACTACTCAGGGCGTTCTGTCATCGTCGTTGGGCCTGAGTTAAAACTGCATCAGTGTGGCCTTCCAAAGACGATGGCCCTGGAGCTGTTCAAACCCTTTATATTCAGCAAGCTTGAGGAGAAGGGCTATGTCACAACGATCAAGGCGGCCAAGAAGATGGTCGAAAGGGGCGAGGAGCCCATATGGGACTGTCTTGATGAGGTGATCAAGGAGCACCCCGTGCTCCTGAACAGGGCACCGACGCTCCACAGACTCGGCATACAGGCCTTCGACCCTGTGCTTGTAGAGGGTAAGGCCATCAAGCTCCACCCCCTTGTCTGCACCGCATTTAATGCAGATTTTGACGGAGACCAGATGGCGGTGCATGTCCCCCTATCGATCGAGGCACAGGTGGAGGCAAGGGTGTTGATGATGTCAGTGAATAATATCCTCAGCCCTGCAAATGGCAGGCCTATCGCCGTGCCCACACAGGATATCGTCCTTGGTATCTATTACCTCACCAAGGAGAGGAGGGGCGCAAGAGGGAGCGCAATCCCTGATGAGGAGATCGAGAAGATCAAGGATCCAAAGGAGAGGCTGAGGGCAAGGCTACAGGGAAGGTATGAGAGCCCTGAGGCCGTCAGGATAGCCTATGATGCAGGCATGGTGGATATGCATGCGGTTATAAAGGTCAGGATGAATGGCTCATATGTTGAGACGACGCCTGGCCGTATAATCCTTGGGGAGATACTGCCAGAGGGCCTTTCATTTTCTCTCATCAATAAGGTGATGAACAAGCAGGAGATAACAAAGCTCATAGAGATCTGCTACAAGAGGCTCGGCAAGAAGGCCACGGTCTTCTTCCTTGACAACCTCGAAAAGCTCGGTTTCAAATATGCCACACTCTCTGGCACATCGATATGTATAGCAGACATGCATATCCCTGTCAAGAAGCAGGAGATTATAAAGGAGGCTGAACAGGCGGTCCTTGAGGTTCAGAGGCAGTACTCAGAGGGTCTGATAACGAATGGTGAGAGGTACAACAAGGTCATTGATATATGGGCACAGGTTACAGAGAAGGTCGCTGATGAGATGATGAGGGAGCTTGGTGCAGAGGGGATAAAGGATATCGATAAGGTGTCCGAGGAAGAGCTCCTTGAGCGCCGATCCTTCAATAACATATTCATGATGGCTGACTCAGGTGCAAGGGGTTCCGCAGCCCAGCTCAGGCAGCTTGCGGGCATGAGGGGACTCATGGCCAAGCCATCAGGGGAGATCATAGAGACCCCTATTACGGCCAACTTCAGAGAGGGGCTGACACCACTACAGTACTTTATATCAACCCATGGAGCAAGGAAGGGTCTTGCAGATACCGCCTTAAAGACCGCCAACTCGGGCTATCTCACAAGGAGGCTTGTGGATGTGACGCAGGATGTGATAGTGAGGGAGGAGGACTGCGGGACACACGATGGTATATATGTGACCAACCTGGTCGAGGGTGGCGAGATCATCGAGCCCCTTGAGGAGAGGATATTCGGCAGGATCGCTGCAGAGGACATAAGAGACCCCATCACCAATGAGTTGATCGTGAAGAAGGGGCAGGAGATAGATGACGAACTCGCACAGAAGATCATAGGTGCCGGTATAGACAGGGTGATGATCCGTTCCGTGCTTACCTGCGAGTCAAAGTATGGTGTCTGCAGGATGTGTTATGGAAGGGACCTTGGTAGGGGTGAGCTGGTTGAGCTTGGTGAGGCGATAGGTATCATAGCGGCCCAGTCGATCGGAGAGCCAGGCACACAGCTCACGATGAGGACATTCCACATAGGTGGCACCGCAACAAGGCTTGTTGAGCAGTCAGTGCTTGATGCAAAGAACAGTGGAACGGTCAAGTTCATCAACATCTCGACCGTCAAGGACCGCGAGGGTGCGCTTGTCGTTATGAACAGGAATGGTCAGATTGCGATCGTTGATTCAAGGGGGAGGGAGAAGGAGAAATACTCCGTGGTATATGGGGCAAAGCTGAGGGTCAAGAACGGTCAGAAGGTCGAACAGGGTCAGAGGCTTGTTGAATGGGACCCCTACTCGGTTCCCATCATCACAGAGGTTGGCGGAAGGATCGCACTCGGGGATATAGTGGAGGGTGTGTCGGTCAAGGAGGAGGTTGACGAGGTGACAGGGCTCTCCCATAAGGTGGTGATAGAATACCCGGCCAACATGAGGCCGAGGATCTCGATAAAGGATGAGCATGGCAAGGCCACCCTGAGGATCCCAGGGACCAATAAGATAGCCAGGTATCTTCTTCCCCTTGGCTCACATATACTTGTTGAGAGGAACACCATCGTCCATCCTGGTGATGTAATCGCCAAGATACCCCGAGAGACCACAAAGACAAAGGATATAACCGGTGGACTGCCAAGGGTGGCAGAGCTATTTGAGGCGAGAAAGCCAAGGGAGCAGGCGATAGTCAGCGAGATCGATGGCGTGGTAGAGTTCAGGGGCTTCCACAAGGGTATGAGGGTGGTTGCCATAAAGGGTGCCACGGATACAAGGGAATACCATATCCCTAGGGGCAAGCACCTGAGCGTCCATGAGGGTGACTTTGTCAAGGCAGGCGAGGCATTGATGGATGGCTCTATCAACCCGCACAGCATCCTTGAGATACTCGGGCCAAAGGAACTGCAGCGTTATCTTGTGGATGAAGTCCAGAAGGTCTACAGACTTCAGGGTGTCTCTATCAATGACAAGCATATAGAGGTCATAGTCAGGCAGATGATGAAGAAGGTGAAGATCGAGGATCCAGGAGACACCGACTTCCTCGTTGGAGAGCAGGTTGATAAGAATACCTTTGAGGCAGAGAACAAGAGGGTGATGGAGAAGAAGGGCAGACCTGCCAAGGCCAAGCCGATACTCCTTGGTATCACCAAGGCATCCCTCACCACCGACAGCTTTATCTCTGCCGCCTCCTTCCAGGAGACCACGAGGGTTCTTACAGAGGCAGCGATTAATGGTGCCGTGGATGAGCTTAGGGGTCTGAAGGAGAATGTGATCATGGGCAGGCTCATACCAGCAGGCACAGGTATGACCAGATACAGGGATACCTTTGTGAAGGCGCCGGAGGAACAGGAGGGTAGTTAGTAGTGGGTAGTAAATTAGTCAGGGGGAGATGCTCCTTGTCCCTTTGACTACTAACTACTACTTGGCCAATGAGATTCGTTGCCGATTCCATGCTTGGCCGCCTTGCCAGGTGGTTGAGGATCCTCGGTTATGACACCGTTTACTTTCCTCATATTGAGGATCGCCTCATCCTGAGGATCGCACGGGAAGAAGACAGGATATTACTCACAAGGGATAGGGGGCTGGTAAAGGTGAGAGGGCTGAAGAGGTATCTATTGCTGAGAGAGAATGACCCTTTCAAACAGCTGAAAGAGGTGATCACTGCATTAAGGCTCACCCCTTACAGAGGGTCCGATAGATTTGGCATACCCTCTCTTGTGAGGTGCCCTGTGTGCAACGCACTCCTTCGGAGGATTCCAAAAGAGGAGGCAGAGGGGCATGTTCCTGAGTATGTCTATAATACGGTCAGGGAGTTTAAGAGATGCCCTGGATGCGGGAGGTTTTACTGGAAGGGGACACATCCCGAGAGGGCCCAGAGGAAGCTAACAGAAGTCCTCAGTGATTGTTGATCGTGAGCTTTAAACAGCGTATAGTAATCTCGATTGTTGCGATAATAGGTGTTATAATCTTTGGGACGGTTGGATACACGATAATAGAACAATGGAACTTCTTCGATTCTCTATATATGACCATCATAACCCTCACCACCGTTGGTTACCAGGAGGTCCACAATCTCACAAGGGCAGGGAGGGTCTTTACGACCATCCTAATACTCACAGGTGTAGGGGTGATGTTCTATGCCCTTGGCGTGGCAGCAAGGGTGATACTTGAGGGAGAGTTGAGGGAGGTCCTTGGGAGGAAGAGGTTGAGCAAGGCGATCGAGAGCCTGAGGGATCATTATATTATCTGTGGCTATGGGAGAATGGGGAAGATCATCTGCAAGGAGATGATGCAGAGCAAGGTCCCCTTTGTGGTTATAGAGAACTCTCCTGATGTGGTATCAAACATGGACAGCGAGATACTCGTGCTACAGGGAGACGCAACACAGGACAGGATACTGAGGGATGCAGGGATAGAGAGGGCAAAGGGGTTGATCTCCGTGCTCTCCTCTGACTCTGATAACCTCTATGTCGTGCTCTCTGCAAGGGGCCTGAATCCTGATCTCAGGATAGTGGCGAGGGCATCTGAAGAGGGCTCAGATAAAAAGCTACTCAGGGCAGGTGCTGACGAGGTGGTCTCTCCATACCACATAGGTGGTTTAAGGATCGCCCATACCGTATTAAAGCCAGCGGTTGTGGACTT
>Ga0180893_101_pt1 | contig 13646 bp, 10 predicted proteins | sample Deesub1362A_J573_FD_124286 | JGI IMG/M metagenome (GOLD analysis project Ga0180893, IMG submission 124286) | Nitrospirae bacterium JdFR-81 | reverse complement strand
GTGATTCCTTTAGTTTCTTTGGTACGGGAGGTATTTTACCAATTTACACTATCTCTGATACCCTCTTCCCTTCTCCAGACACAATTAATGTTACACTACCATGAGACCAGGTGTTATTAATTAGAACAAATTTTTGGAATATTATATTTAAACATCACCATGCTCTTCCTCACAAGAGATCTTGTTATTGATGTCACTATGAGGTTTTCAATATATTATATAAAACACCCTGTATCTCTCAACCACTTTCTGTTGTAATCCTGGGGCTATCAGAAACCCTTCTATTAAAGCACTTATTCTTGAGTTTCCCCTCTAAGAGTTTCCAGATTGTAGATTACCATTCTGTATGCTGTCCGAGGACTTTATGCTCCATATTCCCCTTTGCCTTTGTAACAAAACGAATGTCTTTAGTTTCTTTACCGAATACGGCCATTTAATTAAGTTGGGCCAATTTATTCCTTGAAGTACCTTTACCCTATAGAGATTAAGTAGTTGGCACATCCTTTGTATTTCTATCTCCATGGGAGAGAGGAATGTCATATTTTCTTGCCATAGAGGAGGCAGGAATAACGGGTAGAATAGCCTCAACTATGAGTTCCATGGTCTGGTTATGAAGGGTCCTGTCTGGTCTCATCGTTGTGCTAAAGATTTTAAATAATTGAATGTCTCACTTTGTGGGGAGTACTTTATGATCCCTTAATATTTTACTTTTAATTTCGATGATTGTTAAAATATATTTTAAATAGGGTTTAAGATAATTTCCATAGGATAATAAGAGGAAAGGCTTGAGTGGTGAAAGAGAAGTGGATTATAGTCTTCAGAATTTTAAATGTTAAGAAGATAAAAGTATGAAAGTACTTCTTATAAATCCTCTCACACTGGAAGATAGTATGGTCAATATAACCCCGAATCTGGGCCTGGGGTATATAGCTACTTCTCTGAGAAATAATGGCTTTGAGGTGGAGATATGGGATGGGGTAAAGAAGGGGATGACAAAAGAGAAACTTTTTGAAAGACTTAGGAAGAAGGACTATGATGTGGCAGGATTTCAGGTATATACAAGAAGTGTAAGGGAGGCTCAAGAGGCTTTGGAGTTTGTAAAGAGTACAAATCCAGATGCTGTAACAGTGATAGGCGGGCCTCATCCCTCAGGAGACCCCGAGGGTTCTATGAAATACATGAGCACTGACTATGCCTTTAGAGGAGAGGCTGAGATTGGACTTGTTCAGTTATTGAAAAGATTAAGTGGTGACGATATTCCTTTTGAATCAATTAATAATCTGATCTGGAGAGATAATGGAGATATTAAATTAAATCCTTTAAAACCCATACAGGATCTCGATTCAATTGGTTTGCCAAGCTGGGAAATGATCAATCCGAATGACTATCCATATGCACCGATAGGGGCATTTTCAAAAAAATATCCCTTAACGAGTATTTCCACCACAAGGGGATGCCCATATAGCTGTACTTTCTGTGCTAATAATACCATAATGGGAAGAAAGGTCAGAGGGAGGAGCGTTGAGTCTGTGCTTGAGGAGATGGAACTTTTGCATGATAAATACGGTGTTAGAGAATTTCAGATCATAGATGACAATTTTACATGGAAGAAGGAGCTGGTCATAGGTGTATGTGAAGGGATTATCCGTAGGGGTTGGGATATAGCCCTTTCCTTCCCTAACGGGGTTAGATTAGCAACGCTTGATGAGGAGATCTTGAGGCTGCTTGAGAGGGCGGGGTGTTATTCTCTCGGACTTGGTATCGAGTCTGGTTCTCCAAAGACTCTGAAAGATATGAGAAAGGCGCAGACGGTGGATGAGATAGTGGAAAAGGTGAATCTGATACATCGTGTAACAAAGATAAGAACAACAGGATTCTTCATAATAGGTTATCCAACAGAGACAAAAGAAGATATATTACAGACCATAAAGCTTTCAAAGGAATTACCCATAAACAGAGCGCAATTCACTATATGTCTTCCTGTTCCTGGAAGTGAAATGACGCGAAGATTAATAGAAGAAGGTAAGCTGAAAAACTACGATTTCAGTAATGTTTCATTCCAGAGTATTGTCTATGTACCTGAGAGTATGACATTAAAGGAACTCAAAAAGTTAAGGCTTAAGGCTTACAGGGAGTTTTATTTAAGGCCGAGGATAATACTTGGTATTCTTACAGAGATACAGAATCTGGAACATTTAAAGTTTATATTCAGAAGGGTAAAAAAACTCTTTTCTTAGTAAGTTGATCTTCATTATAGGATTCCCTTTGGAATTATATCTACTGTTTTTACTTTTAGTCCGATCGTCTTGAGAGGGGTAAGATCATAGGTGGCTGATACAAAAGTATAATTATAAAGATTATACTTTTTAATGACTTTACTTAATTCAGGTATTAAATCATCGGGTTTTGAGAGTATGAAATATATAAATACAAACTCTCTATCATCAATTTCTATTCTATAGTCTTCTCTCCCAATTTTTTGTGCCTTGTAGGGGCCTTGTTTGCTTAGAATCTCAAAGATTACGTGAGGATTATGAAAATAACCAATGACTGCTATCTTTTTATCATCTAAAGATGCGATTTTCCTGGCATCAGCCTGAAATCTGAGCATTCTTTCTTTAATCAAGAAATTACTCTTTAACAGATTTCCACTGGGTCTTAGTATAGAAAATGATGGATGGAGTATAAAGTAATTCGCAAGGATGAGAAGAACGGCCAAGATTACCACGCCCTTTTTAAATCTCTCATAAAAAAACCATATCACGAGGGTTACAACCGGAAGCACGGAAAGCATGTTATGTCTGGCATTATTGCCCCCGATAAATATCCAGAAAATAGTAGGGAGAGCTGCCCATGAAAGTACAAATATCACAACATCAAACCGCTTTTTATAAAGAAGATAAAGAAGGGCAATCGGGGAAAGAAAAAATGTTGCCATGCCAAAGGCATAGGCAACAGGTCGAACCTGGATATAAAGGGATTTAAAGGTTACAGGTATCGTTATGAAGAAATGATACCACTTTGAAAATTCCTCACTTGACATTGTGGTGCCACCCGTAGGGCCTAAGATAAGCTTTCTAAACACAAGAAAGAGGATGCCAGAGATTATGATGATTATAATAGTAGTGATTATCTTTATTTTATTATTTATCTTTCTAATTAATAAAAGCCCTATATAAAAACCAGTGGCAAGGATATAATCTGATTTGAAAAGAAAAGCTATTGTCAGAAATATACAAGTAAAAAACATATATAGTAGAAAGGCCCTGTTGTTCGTTTGGCCAATTCCTGAGAGATATAATAGGAAGGAGATAATTAAGAAAAATAGAGAAATGAGATGTGGAAAGCCCATAATAGTTGATTGATAAAATGATGGGGCAAAAAGGACTACAAGGATGACACAAAAGGCTATCTTAGGGTTATTGAACAGATTCTTAATCAGGAGAAAAGCGGGTATAATAATAAGTGTTCCAATTACAGCATTTGTATAGTTCATTATGATAGGCAGGTATGAATAATTATAATTAAATAGTCTCATAAAAAGCTTTAAATACAAGATATATAGAGGTATGACATCTGTAAAATAAAAATTTGCAAAAGCAGCAAGAGAGCCATTATTTATCATATCGATAACACTTACTGCTATCCTTGCTGCATCGAGTTCACCAAACCCGTTAAAGACAAATGGGAAGTGAAGCAGGATGGAAATAAAAAGGAGGAGAGGAAGATAATATTTATCGTCTCCCCGCAACGCATTAAAAAATTGCAATATTTAAAACTCCATTTTCTAATTATAGAAGTTAATTTACATAAAAATTATTTCATAGAAATTAGGGGAATTTCAAGTTTTTGCTTTTCCCAAGGTTGAGGTTGGAAATATCAAACATTCTTGATATATAATTATTTTTGCCGATCTTAAAGGTAAAATTATCTTTAACCGTCAGTTTTTAAATATTTAGGGGGAAGAGAAGAAGGGAGATTTGATATGCCCCAAAAAGTGAGACAGGAGTTATAAAAGATGTCTGCCCCATTGATCTTAATTCTCTTTATATATAGGGTTCAGACATTATCATTACTGAAGGATCTTCATCTCCTGTTATGCTCAGAGATTTTTAATGATGTTTAGTAATTGCCTGGTTTCTAATTCTTTTTCAGAGGGAGTCTTTTGGGTCTTGAATTTTCTTCTTCAAGGGTTTTAAGGTGTTTCACCCATGAAGCGGAGAAGCCTTTGTATTTGTGTCTCCATCGGTATATGGTGTTAGGGTTGATACCATATTTACTTGCTACAGAAGAGACAGAGTTGTCTGGCAGATCTGCCTCAGCAACGATCTTGATACTCTACTTGATAGAGAGCTTATTTGATCTCATTGTTGTGCTCTTTCTCTTATATATAAATTCTACGGTAATGGCTGCTTCATTTTTGGGGAGCACTTTATAAGAGATTAAAAAGGCTAATATAAGCAACTCAAACATTAATCAATAAAGTCTAAAGATTTAAATTACTACGATGTTTCTGTTTAATAAAAACTCTATTTTAATATACATTTTTATTATTCTCTTGCCGTTTTTACTATTTTACTGGATAATGCCCTTTGTTTCGGATCTGATGATGGGCAATGACTTTCGCCACTCTGTTCATCAGCAGATGGAGATACTATTTTCTATCTGGACGGGTTCTTTTCCTCTTTACCATCCAACTTATGCATTAGGCCAGTCTGCTATAACCCTAACATGGTCTCAGGTATTTCATCCCATATCGCATCTTTGCTCCATAATGCCGGGTTACTGGAATGGTAAGGCCCTCCAATGGTATGAGTTTTTCAAGATCCTCTCATTGGGCATAACACATCTGATACTGTTTCTTTTCCTCAGGAAGTTGAGGTTAAATACATTCTTTTCTTTCCTGATATCTTTTATCACAGTTTACAACTTAAGGATGCTTGATCTTTTCAGATTTGGAGCTTCACTCGAGGCTTATACAGGTTATATTGTGCTCTGTGTTGCGATGGGATGGTATTATGTTCAGCCGAAAGGGATTGTAGGTCCTCTGGGTATTATTATCATGACATATTTGCTCGTAGTAAGTGGCCATCCACAGCATATGTATTATGGAATGGTCGGTGCCGGTCTTTTTATGCTGATTTTTCCATTTTATCGGTCAGATATCTTTAATCTGTCCGGGTATATTAAGGATATCCTTAAATTTATATCGAAGACTGCTCTATATATGATAATTGGTGTATTACTTGCATCAGTGTATATATTCCCTTTTGTATTTGATTTCTACCCTACAAACACAGGGAGGGCTGATGCTACATATGAATGGAGCGTAGCACCAATTGGATTTTTTGAATTGTTGGGCAACTTTTTTATGCCATTTCTAACCGATGTTCACAGTGCCTTTGGTGGATCATTGTTGCTGACTTTACCGATCTTACTGCCATTATTGGCATTTTTCAGAATAAAAATAAAAAGGTCTGTATGGGTTATATGGGGGATAATAATCTTCTGGATATTATTTATACTTGGAGATAAGACCCCTGTCTATAAACTATGCTGGACATATTTGCCTTTCCTTTCAGCCTTCAGGCACCAGGGAAGAGCATCTTTGATTCTACCAATGTTTCTTATGTTAATCCTTATATGGATGGTGAAGGAAGAACCGTATCACCTCAAGTTAAAACGATTCTCAGTGAGAATAGCCCCTTACTCAATCCTTGCAATAATAGCCCTGTTATTAACCCCTTTTTACTTAATACTCGTCTATACCCTCAAGGCATATAGTGTTGAGATGCCACCAATTGCAATCAATAATATACCCCTGTGGAAAATATTCTTGGTGCTCTTATCAGGTATTTTTTCACTTTTGGGCCTGATTGTTTATGGGATAAAGAACAGACCATCCACACTGCTAAAATTGTTTATTGTATTTATGGCGATTTTGCAGGTAGGTGTAATCCTCAGATATGGCACCTTTACTGACCCCCTTGAGATTCAACCAACATTTGAGCAAATAAAGGCTCAAAAAAGAAGACAGATTGGTTTTCAAGCAGCTGAGGTTATTAATATGCAGACCCGTACAGCAGTAAAACAGGTAAAGAACTCATTTATGGAGCCTTTCTTAGGTAAGTTATTTACCGAGGTTGTGCCTGTTGTAAGTGATGATGAGGCCTATGAAAAGATGCGCATAATGCGTTTGCCCCAACAGGTATTCATAGAGGGATATGATACAGAGCGCGCCAAGCAGATAACAGATAATGCAAGGAATATGAAAAAGGGCTCTGTAGAGCTAATTTATAGTTCTTTTAATCGGTTAGAGTTTAAGATTTACTCTGAGGCACCTGCAATATTCGGGCTTTCATATCCATATACGGGGCATTGGAGGGCATGGGTGAATGGTGAGAGGGCGAAAGTTTATCGGGCCAATGGCGCTGCCCATGCAGTTGAGGTCCCAGAAGGTGAGAGCATAGTTGAGTTTAGATACTGGAGTGATGCCTTTTTCTGGGGAATGATAATAACCTGTGCCACCTTTGTTTTGATAGGATGTTTTGTCTGCATTGGTATATTAAAGGGTTATCCAAGGTTTATAGGGATTATATTGATTTCGGCAATAGGCACGGGCATTTTTATCCTCTGGTATAGCAGTCTTTATAACGGCAGAAATTTTAAAACCGCATACTCTTGGGTTTATTCACCACCCTCAAAAGTGCCTAATATCGCTTATGGCAAAAAGACCTTGGGTTATTATCCTGCGAGTGAGGCCCAGCTACGTTTTCATGGCAGTAATGCCGTCGATGGCGATAGGAGCCCAGGCTCTGGTTTTATCTTGAGGCCTACAAATAAGCCTCTCATCGTTGATTTAAATCAATGTGAAGAGATAAAGACAATTTTGCTGTATGGCGAGTTTAACAAAGGAGTGCCCGAGATATCAATATCTGAGAATGGCAGGGACTGGCAGAGGATTTCTTCTATGGAACACAAAGAGAACCCTATCAGCATAGTCTTTGAAAGACCAGAGACCGCACGTTATATAAGTGTAAAGGCTATAGATTCTGAGATCGGCATTGACGAAATAGAGGTTTATCCCCCTGAGCAGAGATTATGATGAGGTTATATACGAATCAATACAAAATATCTTTCATTCTGCTCTGGTTTTTTCTCTACATTTTTTATCCCACATGGGCACTCCCTGTTTCTATAACAGGAAGGACCCTCATATTTTCAGGGATGATGGTATACTTCACTATTTCAGGATTTTTAGTGATCAGATGGCTGGATAGTATATCGATGAATAAGCCCTTCATCATAATGCCCCAAAATCTACTGGAGGATATAAAAGACCATAAATGGCTTCTGATAATCTCTATTGTTGCGATAGGGTTTCACGTCCCTCGCATAACAATGCCCATCCTTAATTTAGGAGATGAAGCACTACATATTCAGGGTGGATTGTGGGTATATTATTATCTTGGAGAGAGATGGCATAATGCATTTAGATTGTGCTTTATTATAATAGTTTTCTTTGCCTTTATAGGAATATTTAACAAAAGGGTAAGAGAGTTTTATTTACATATTCACAAAATCCTCTATCATAAGATACACACCAGTGTTATAGTAATCTTTTTGTTGCTTATCCTTGCTATATACTTTGTCCTGGTTAGGGATATCCATTATGATTTGTTTCTGGTTAGATACCCACCCGTCTCCAGGGTCCTTTATCTACTGTCATTCTTTATTGCGGGTATTAATCATATTGCTCCAAGGGTTATTCAGCTTACCTTTTATTTCTTTACCACAATCTATCTTTATAGAAGCATTTTGCTCTTCTCCGAACGGAAAACCGCATTATTTGCGATCCCGCTTTATCTTTTTTCTCCTGTAGTATTTCATTATGCCCACCTTAGTCAATTAACGAGTGGTGTGGTCTTTTTTGTTGTGTTAATTTCATTCTATTTCCTTAGATATTTAAGAGATAAAGATAAAAGGGATTTGTTGATATCCTCTTTCTTTATAAGTCTTGGCTTTTTATACAAAGAGGATATCCTTTTGATGCTTTTTATATGCTCATTATACATGATTATTTATAAATTCAGAGATGTTAAAGAATTGATAGATGATTTAAGGATTCTCGGAATATCTATAGTGTCTGTTATCCCATGGATGATTATGCAACGTTTTATAAACTGGAGGCAGTACACCATTCACTGGGAACATTTTACGTCAGATGTGGCATACATATATCTTAAATTATTGTGGATACAATCTCATCCGATCCTGCCATTATTTCTTTTATCAATCCCATTCGTGTTTATAAACAAGAGAAACCATCTCATTTCATTTTATGGCCTTATTTTCCTTGCTTATTACCTATTTTATACTGCTGATTATACAGCACCTTATGGTCAACACAGGTTTTCAGTAGCGTTTTATCCCACCATCTCTATATTTCTGTCTCATTTTCTGTTCGAAATTATTAAAAGGATTAGATTCAGGTATTCTTTTAAGATTGGATATGCCATAATCATGGCATACCTTATTATCCATACGACTGATCAATCTCTTGGTAGATATCTTTTCCCTGATAGAGAGTTAAAGTTCCCTGTTGATAGAGCAATGCAATGGGTAAAGGAAAATATTAACGAGGGAGAAAAAATGGTACTATTGCGAATTATGCCGGTAAGATTCTATTCCATAAAATACAGGATCCCGATGAACAGGTTTGTCTGGTTCTGGTATGAACTGGGTGAAGTTTCGACTTATGAGGGATTGAAGGATTTTTGTGTAAGAAATAATATTAAATACATTATGTTCCCGTATAGCCCTGATTATCCAAAAGGTCAGTTTGGCAAATTATATAACTTCTTGAGAGAACTAAAAGAAAATAAAAATAATGATTTTATTGTTTTGTCTCAATTTAATGTAGGAAAGGATTATATATATATATATTCATTGAAATAAACAAGTTTTGATGGGTTTCAAAATACTGGAATGGGATGAATGTTTAGATAAGGTGTCCCGAATAGAATTGCTGAGAAGATCTGGTGGTCAGAAAAAAATCAGATTGGTGGTAGAAAAGTTCCCAGACCTGATATAATGGTATCTTCTTATATTCTTGAGGATATTAATGGGTGTGAAGGTTTCGTTGTTGGCCAGAGATAATACAGGGCTTGTTATAGTGGATGCACAGGAGCGGCTCATGACGGTCATGGGCAATGGGGCAAGGACCATCAAGAACATACAGGCCCTTATCCATCTTGCACGACTATTCAGCCTGCCCATTATTGTTACTGAGCAATATCCAAGATGGCTCGGTCCCACAGTAGAGGGGGTAAGAGAACTCATCACCCCATTTGAACCGATAGAGAAGATGGAGTTTAATTGTTGTGCTGTTGGGAGGTTTAATGATCTTATTAAATCAAGGGATTTGAGAAATATAATACTTACAGGGGTAGAATCACACATCTGTATCTTTCAGACATGTATTGCCCTGCTTGAGAAAGGCTATAATGTCCATGTGCCATGTGATGCCGTTGATTCAAGGGTTGAGGAGAATCGCCTTGTGGGGCTTCACCTTATGAATGAAAACGGAGCGGTTATTACCTCTACCGAAACCGTCATATTCCAGATACTTCAGAGGGCAGGCACCAGGGAATTCAAGGAGATGTCAAAGATAATTAAATAAAGCTCAAACAAGGGCAAATGATTTAAGTAAGAAGGATAATAATTTTGCCGATAGTCAAATCATCAATTAATAACCTAAGGAGGTAAGGCTGATGAGGTATGAGCCAATAAAGAAGCATGGCATTGCAGACATGAAGGTCAAGCCCAATCTCCTTGACTATGAGAGGGCCAGGAGGGAGATGTCGTGGGAGAGCATGGCCAAGGAGCTTGAATGGTTTGATGATGGCCATATCAATATAGCCTATGAGGCTATTGATAGACACATAAAGACACCGGTCAGGGACAGGGTTGCCCTTATCTGGGAGGGCAAGGATGGAAAGACGGAGAGGTATACATTCCATGATCTCTACAGATTGACCAACCGCTTTGCCAATGTGTTGAAGAGGCTAGGGATCGAAAAGGGTGAGAGGGTATTCACATATATGGACAGGATACCGGAGATCTATATAGCAATCCTTGGGACGCTGAAGGCAGGTGCGGTTACAGGGCCACTCTTTTCAGCATTCGGCTCCGATGCAGTAAGGGATCGGCTTGCTGACAGTGGCGCAAGGGTGCTTGTAACAACACCAAGGCTTGTAAAAACCGTGGATGCAGTGGTCGATTCGCTCCCCGCGCTTGAGAGGATCATAATTGTGAACAGAGAAGGGGTCCCTTATGAATTAAAACACAGGGAAGTCAGTTATGAGGCGCTCATGGAGGAGGCATCAGATGAGTTTGAGATTGTAAAGACAGACAAGGAGGATTTTGCAATAATGCACTACACATCAGGCACCACTGGTAAGCCAAAAGGTGCCGCTCATGTGCATGAGGCGATAGTGGGTCATTATGCAACAGCCAAGTATGTGCTCGATCTTCATCCAGAGGATATATACTGGTGCACTGCTGATCCAGGCTGGGTTACAGGGACATCCTATGGTATATTCGGCCCATGGTCAAACGGTATAACACAGGTGGTCTATGAAGGAGGGTTCAGTGCGAGCCACTGGTACAGGGTGATCGAGAAACATGGTGTAACGGTCTGGTATACTGCTCCCACTGCCATCAGGATGCTCATGAAGGCTGGTGAGAAGGTGGCTCAAAAGTATAACCTTAAAACCCTGAGGTATATGTGTAGTGTTGGTGAGCCATTAAATCCAGAGGCTGTGCTGTGGGGCCAGAAGGTCTTTGGCATCCCCTTCCATGATAACTGGTGGCAGACAGAGACAGGCTGTATCCAGATCGCCAATTATCCGGTGCAGGACATAAAGCCGGGCTCCATGGGAAGACCCTTCATAGGGGTTACTGCCACAATCCTCGATGAGGATCTGGCGACCGAACTCCCTCCTAACAGGGAAGGGCACCTCGCGTTAAAGGTGCGATGGCCTTCTATGTTCCGAACCTACTGGAACAAGAAGGATCTATATGAATCCAGGTTCAAGGGTGAGTGGTACATAACAGGTGACCGTGCAAAGAGGGATGAGGATGGCTACTTCTGGTTTGTGGGAAGGGCAGATGATGTCATAAATACTGCTGGACATCTTGTAGGGCCATTTGAGGTGGAGAGTGCACTGATAGAGCATCCTGCTGTTGCTGAGGCAGGTGTTATCGGCATTCCTGACCCTATAGCCAATGAGGTCATAAAGGCCTTTGTCTCATTAAAGGATGGTTATGAGCCGTCTGAGGAGTTGAAGATGGACATAAAGAGGTTTGCAAGAGAGAAGCTGCATGCCGTGGCCTGTCCAAGGGAGATCGAGTTTCTGCCAGGGTTGCCAAAGACCAGGAGTGGAAAGATAATGAGGCGGTTGCTCAAGGCAAGGGAGCTTGGGCTTCCCGAGGGTGATACATCAACGCTTGAGGAATAGGGGTTTATCTTCTGTGGAACAGGCCCTTCGCCTTCTCGAGTGAGGGCTTGTCCCCTATCAAGAAGACTATATCCCCTTCCCTGAATACAAAATCAGCAAGCAGACCCTGCACGGTCTCACCACCCCTCTTCACTGCAATAACAAGTGCACCTGTCTCCTTCTGGATGTTCATTTGTCTGACGGAAGTCCCTACGGCCCTGGAGCCCTTTTCGACAATGAAGCTCTCATAATCAACCTCAGGCATCACGGCTATGGTGTCATGGAACAGCCTCTTCGGTGTCTCACCCTTTATGAACATCCTGTAATGGTCCCTTCTAAACCTCTCTGCGTATCGATTAATCAGCGATTCAGGCATATGATAAAACTTGAGTATCCTTGAGAACAGCTCTATGGATGTCTCAAACTCCGCCGGGATCACCTCATCTGCCCCGAGTGAGAGCAGGTCCTGAACCTCTGCTATATAGGCGGTCTTGACAACAATATATATCTCTGGCCTGAGGTTCCTTGCTGTCTTGACTATCTTCCTTGTGGCGGAGGGATCAGAGATGGATATCACGATGGCCTTTGCCCTGTCAATGCCCATCTTATGGAGTATCTCGGTGCTCGTTGCATCACCATAGAAGATGAATTCACCCTTCTTCCGCCATTCTGTGACGGTCTGGTTGTTCAATTCAAGGACAACGTATGGCACCTCAAGCTCCTTTAGTACGAGGGCGAGGTTCCTCCCGTTTATACCAAAGCCTACTATAATCACGTGGTCTGTCCTCTTGCCCCTCTCTGCTGCATGCTCCATGTGTGCCCTCATGGCCTGAAGACGGGTAAGCAGCCTCCTTGATGTCACCCACATGGATATGCGGGGTGAGAGGCTGACGAAGAGAGGCGTGAGAAGCATGGTGATTATTGCAGATGAAAGAAAGTACTGATAGATGCCCTCTGTTAGCAGGCCTGCCTTGAGGGCCGAGACAGAGAGGACAAAGGAGAATTCTCCGATCTGTGATAGGATCAGGCCACTGTGCAGGGAGACCCTGAGGTTTGAACCTGTCAGGAATACAGTGCCTGTGGTTGTGAGGGTCTTGAGGATAATCACAGCTACTACAATAAGTATGACAGCAGGAAGATGGGATATGAGGAAGCCTATGTCCATGAGCATGCCTACGGAGATGAAGAAGAGGCCGTTAAAGCTATCCTTGAAGGGCAGTATGTCAGAGATTGCCTGATATGAATACTCTGATTCGGATATGATGAGCCCTGCAATGAATGCGCCCAACGCAAGTGATAGGCCGAGTTTGTAGGTGAGGAATGCGGTGCCAAGGCACAGGAATATTATGCTGATGACGAAGAGCTCCCTCATCCTTGTGTGGACGATTTGGTGTAATACCCTTGGGACGAGCCATCTTGCAGAGATTATCACAGCGGTGATGATCAACAGTGCCTTTATCAGGACGACTGCTATCTCCCTGATCCCTGTGTGCGCGCCTGAGAGCATGGGTATCAGGAGCATGAAGAATACGACAGAGAGGTCTTGGAATATCAGGATACCGAGGCTTATCCTTCCATGGGGCGAGTCTATCTCAGCCCTGTCAAAGAGGAGCTTCATCACTATTGCAGTGCTGCTCAGGGCCATCAGGAGTCCCAGGATGAGGGATGTATCACCCTTTTGCCCAAACATAATGGCAAGAAGGAAGAAGAGCAAGGAGGTGATGAGGACCTGAAGAAGGCCACCCAGGAATATGGCCTTCCGTAATCTGAGGATGTTCTTGAGTGAGAACTCGAGCCCGATCGTGAAGAGCAAAAGCACAACGCCTATCTCGGCGAATATCTCAACAAGGTGGATGTCCTTTATCAATTCGAGGCCGTGTGGGCCGAGCAGGATGCCTGATATCAGAAAGCCAACAATTGAAGGGACCCTGAACTTATTAAGGATGAATATAGATACAGCGGATATGCCAAAGATGATGATCAGCGATCTTAGGAATTCAAACTCACCCATTATAAAATTGTAACATACAATGTAAAATCACACCGCTCTTTCCGGTTAGGACATAGTATCCACCCTGCGAATAATAAACCATGGAAGAGGAGGAATATCAGACCCTTCGTCCCCAGGGATAAAGAAGAAGCCTC
>Ga0180893_184_pt1 | contig 13974 bp, 11 predicted proteins | sample Deesub1362A_J573_FD_124286 | JGI IMG/M metagenome (GOLD analysis project Ga0180893, IMG submission 124286) | Nitrospirae bacterium JdFR-81 | reverse complement strand
GAGGCTTCTTCTTTATCCCTGGGGACGAAGGGTCTGATATTCCTCCTCTTCCATGGTTTATTATTCTCACAGTGGATACTATGTCCTAACCGGAAAGAGCTTTTTTGTTGACATTTAAAGGGAAATTTGGTAAATTTTAAAAACTCAACGTTAGCTTTCCTTATATAAATAATGAAGAGAAGGGATTTTTTGAGTTTATTATTCGGGGTCTTTAGTGCAACGGCGGTGGGTTCCCTTGCCTATCCACTCATAAGGTATCTCGCCCCTCCTGAGGAAGAGGCTGGCATCAAGACCGTAACGATTGATAAGCGATCCATACTCACGGGCAAGGCAAAAGAGGTCGTTCTTGGCACCACCCCTGTGATTATAATTGACAGACCTGGTAAGGGATATATAGCCCTTTCACGTGTGTGCACGCATCTGGGGTGTCTGGTTAATTATGATGAAGAGGAGAAGAGGCTGGTCTGCCCATGTCATGCAGGTATTTATGACCTTGAGGGCAGGGTCCTTTCAGGGCCACCCCCAAGGCCGCTTCAGCAGTTTCCGCTCAGGGTGGAGGGAAACAAGATTATAGTGGGTTGATGTTATGTGGAAGACTCTAAGGGATGGTATTGATCTCAGGATAGGCCTGAAGGATCTTATCGAGACAAAACTCAAGGGTTACAGGATCCCGAAGGATACAAATATCTTCTATACCCTGGGTATAGTGGCCCTCTTTGCATATATGATAATGGCCGTCACCGGGTACTTCCTCCTTATCTATTACATCCCCCACACCGAACAGGCATTTAAGAGTGTCCAGCTCATAATGACCAAGGTGCCATATGGATGGCTTGTAAGGATGATACACATCGTGGCGAGCAGTCTGATGCTTATAGTGGTCTCCCTGCATATGATATCCATATTTATCATGGGGAGTTATAAGAGGCCCAGGGAGGTGACATGGTTTCTTGGCGGGCTCCTCATGCTTATCACCCTCACATTCTGTCTCAGTGGCTACCTCCTTCCATGGAGTCAGAGGAGTTATTGGGCCACCACTGTGACGACAAGTATACCCACGGCCTTTCCGGTTATCGGCGATTATATAACCAGGCTGCTCAGGGGTGGTGAACATGTGACCGGCGTGACACTCAGCAGGTTTTTTGCCCTTCATGTGGCCTTCCTGCCCCCGATATTCTTGGGCATTGTGGGGCTTCATATCTTCTTTATATGGCGTATAGGGCTCTCCACCCCTGGCTTCAGCAAATCGGCACAGCATGAACAGCCATGGACAGGTTACAGGCGGACAACATATCCAGAGAGCTATCCGTTTTACCCCAACTTTGTCCTGAAAGAGGCACTCATGATCACGATATTCTTTGCCCTGACCTTCTTCATAATCTCGTTTATGCCAAACTTCTTTATGCCAGAGGCTGCCAATACACCTGCTAACCCATTCAAGACACCTGTCCATGTAAAGCCTGAATGGTATTTTCTTGCACCGTATCAGCTCCTGAGGCTTATACCCAACAAGCTCTTCGGCATCACCATCCAGATCCTGTTAATAATCCTCTTTCTCCTCTGGCCATTTATAGACAGGTCTGAGGAGAGGAATATATTGAAGAGGCCTCTCTTGCTTGTCCTGTTCCTTGTGCTTTTAGGTCTGTGGGTGGTGTTGACGATATGGGGGAGGTATTCATGAGGTATCTCCTTTCGATCATCCTTGTGTTGGTGGTCTCTCTGCCTGTATATGCAGTTAACTTCCGCGAACTCTTTGAGAGGGAGTTCCTCAGCAAGCCGTGGACTATAGAGAGGGCTGAAGAGAGTACCTGTATAGAATGCCACACCTCTGATCTCATGAAGCCCGAGCTCAGGAATATACCTCAGGAGTGGAAGAAGAGCTGGCATTATAAGAATGACATATCCTGTGATGATTGCCATGGTGGTGATCGAGAGGACAAGAGCATGGCCATGTCCCATAAGAGGGGTTTTGTTGGCAAGCCAGGATATTCAGAGGTCCCTGATTTCTGTGGCAAGTGCCATATCGGTATATTAAAGAACTACAAGATGAGCGGCCATGGAAGGGCCCTCAGATACACAGGCACAGGGCCTAATTGTGTGACCTGTCATGGCTCTCATAATATCCAGAAGGCGAGTCTGGACATCATCTATGAGAGACGGTGTACACAATGTCATTCCTATGAGAGGGCGAAGGCCATAAAGCAGGCACTCTTTGATATAGAGGACAAGATGGGGAGGTTAGAGGAGGACATCCTCTCCTTAAGGGCCCAAGGGGTGTATATGGATGAGGAGGAGAGGGAGCTATTCAGGACAAAGGCAGAGTTTCGTACCCTATTCCATACAATCGATGTAAACCTCATAAAGGATAACACAGAGAAATTTTCAGAGAGGCTGGATGCCATAGACGCAAGGGTGAAGGATACATTCAAAGAGCTTGTTTTCAGGAGAAACTACTCCATCTTCCTCATGCTGATCTTTATAGGTATGGCGGTGATAATCTCTGTGATATCCAATAGATACAGAGAATAATTTCTCTGATCCTTTGAACCGTGATCAAGAAGATACACATAACCTGTCTTCTGTTCTTGCTCTTGGCCACATCCCTTATGATCTTGGAAGGCCCTGTCACCGCCGAAGACGCAGGGGATGAATTGGTGGAGTTTCCTGTCCCACCACCACCATTTTCAGAAGGCATATTTCCCTGTTCCAACTGTCATGCCGGTATGGAGGTGAATACCACAAAGAGGGAACTTGAATTCCATCAGAATATCAAGCTCAAGCATTTTGATGGGTGGTGCTTTGACTGTCATAATCCTGATGACAGGGATACATTACGGCTTGCAAGCGGGAAGGTGATATCGTTTAAAGAGTCAGAGTTCCTCTGCGGTCAGTGTCATGGCACCATCTTCCGCGACTGGAAGGCAGGGGTTCACGGCAAGAGGACAGGCATGTGGAACGGACGGAAGGAGTATCGGCTGTGTGTCCACTGTCACTGGCCACATGCCCCGAGGTTCAAGCCCATAAAGCCACTACCACCTCCTGTAAGGCCGGATGATATTAAATACAGGAAGTTGAGGCCTGAGGAGATACCCTCAAACCCCCTGGAGGAGATATTGAGGGGGGAGAAGAGGTAGGTTATGCCTGGTAGGGATGAGAAGAACAACCCTGGATTTAGGCTGATAGACAGGCGGGGCTTTCTCAAGGGGGCTGCCCTTGGGCTTATGTCCATGGCATTGCCTCATAGGTCTGATGCCTCGTTCTGGGAGGGTTTCTTCCAGAAGCACTTCCGTGAGATGAACAGCGAGGAGATCAGGGAGGTTATAAAAAGGCTTGAGAAGGAGTACAAGGAGAAGTATAAGGTCGATTTCAATATAAAAACAACAAAACCACTTCCTGGTGTGCTCTTTGGATATGGACTCGATATCTCAAGGTGCATTGGCTGCAGGAGGTGTGTATATGCATGTGTGAAGGAGAACAACCAGTCCCGTGATCCACAGATCCACTGGATCACCGTCCTGAGGTTCAGGAAGGGTGAGAAGTGGGTGAGCAACCTTGAAGAGGCAGATAAGTATTATTATCCTGACAGGGTTCCTGAAGAAGGTTATTTCTATGTCCCTGTCCAGTGTCAGCAGTGTGAGAACCCACCATGTGTGAAGGTCTGTCCCACACAGGCAACATGGAAGGAGCGGGATGGCATCGTTGTTATTGACTATAACTGGTGTATAGGCTGTAGATACTGTATGGCTGCCTGTCCCTATGGGGCGAGGCGTTTCAACTGGGGTGAACCAAGGATAAGGAGGGAGGAGATAAATCCGAATGTCCACTATCTTGGGAATCGTCCAAGGTACAGAGGGGTGGTGGAGAAATGCACATTCTGTATCCAGAGGACACGGGAGGGGAGGTATCCTGCGTGTGTTGAGATATGTCCTGTTGGTGCAAGGAAGTTTGGGAACCTCCTCGATCCAAAGAGTGAGATCCGTTACTGTATCGAGAAGAAGAGGGTCTTTCGTCTCAAGGAGGATCTCAATACATTTCCAAAGTTTTATTACTTCTTTGCGATTTAATGGAGGTCAGAGATGGCTGATATCTATCAGCCCATAAGGAACTTTTTTATAACACTCAAACAGATAACAGTTGGTAACAAGTGGTATTATGCATGGGTTGGATTTCTCTCATTACTGGTTCTGATAGGGGTCGTCTCTTACATCCAGCAGCTTAACAGGGGCCTGATACTGACGGCGATGAGGGATCAGGTCTCCTGGGGTCTGTATATCTCGAACTTTACATTCCTTGTTGGAGTAGCGGCAGCAGCGGTCCTCCTCGTGATCCCTGCCTATCTGTATAACTTCAAGCCGATAAAGGAGATCGTCCTCCTTGGAGAGATGCTCGCCATCACGGCGATTGTTATGTGTCTGCTCTTTATAGTGACAGACCTCGGCAGGCCTGAGAGGGCGTGGCACATACTTCCTGTTGTCGGTGCCATGAACTTCCCGTCCTCGCTTCTGGCATGGGATGTCATATCATTGAATGGCTACCTCATTATCAACTGTATAGCAGTATTTTATACCCTCTACAGGCTCTCGATTGGAAAGGAATACAAGATGTCCGTGATATGGCCCATCGTCATCATCTCCATACCATGGGCGATCAGCATCCATACCGTTACGGCCTTTCTCTATAATGGCCTCTCTTCCAGGCCCTTCTGGAATGCATCCATCCTTGCGCCAAGGTTTATTGCATCTGCGCTCTGTTCAGGGCCTGCGTTGATGCTCATAATATTCCAGATTGTCAGAAAGGTCTCAAAGATGGAGATATCGGATACCGCTATATTCAAGATCGCAGAGCTGATAGCCTATGCGATGGGCGTGAACCTCTTTCTGTTTGGTGCGGAGTTCTTCAAGGAGTTCTATTCAGGCAGCATCCATCTCGCACCAATGAAGTACCTGTATTTTGGTCTCCATGGTCACTCGAACCTCGTTATCTGGATGTGGGTTGCGCTTATATTCAATGTGACGGCCTTCTTCCTCTTTCTCAGGCCAAAGACCAGAGAGAACTTCTTTGCCCTGAACCTTGCCTGCGTCCTTATAATAATTGGTGTTTATATTGAGAAGGGGATGGGCCTTGTGGTGCCTGGTTTTGTCCCAGGGACACTGGGGGAGATCTATGAGTATACACCGACCGGACTCGAGAAGAATGTCACCATCGGTATATGGGCTGCAGGTGCACTCTTCTTCACCCTCTTCCTGAAGTTTGCCCTTCCTGTATATACAGGTGAGCTCAGGTTTAAGGCACCTGAGAATGAGAAGTGATCAAAGATTTCTTTAATACAAAAAAGGGGGCCTTTCTGAGGCCCCCCTTTTTGTTTTGTTGGTTTAACTATTTCTGATGGCACTTTGCGCAGTTTGCCTTGTCCTTTGCATCGAATGACTTTGTGCCGTTATGACATGTCCCGCAGAACTGGCCCTTATTTATGGCGTCCATTGTGATCTTGTCAGCACCCTTCTTCATCTTGAAGATCTTGGGATGACAGTCCTTGCACTTCAGCCCAGCATCCTTATGGACCTTGCCCTGGAAGACTACCTTGCCCTGGTCACCTCCTGCAAATTCCAGGGTCTTCCCTGGCGGGACGGCAAATGCTGCCACTGCGAACGCCAGAACCACTATGATGGCTACGAAGGAGAATATCCTCAACCCCCTTCACCTCCTTTCCCTTTTGAGAAGTTTTAAAGGGGCTAACCCCTTTCTTTTACTCAGAGAATACCCACTAATTATAAAGATTTTGTGAAGAAATTTAAAATTAAAAAAATAAATAGTTTTATAAAAATTTTAAAAGCATCATGCTGACAGGAGGGATGTAAAATGCTAAAATATGGTTGTCTCTTCTTAAAAGGAACTCTGCAAATGGGATTGATCCATCTCTATCGAAGGCCTGCGCTCTCTGAGGGTAAGAGGAGGGAGCTTCTGTCGACCCTGAGGGAGAGGGTGTCTAATGAGATAGAGGATCTTGAGACAGAGTATTGCTTTAATATCGAGACAGCAGAGCCGCTTACAAGGGAGGAGTATGATATACTCAAGTGGCTACTCTCAGAGACCTTTGAGCCTGAGAACCTTTCGGAATATAGTTTTTTAACCCTTCACCCGTCACCCCCCACTCATCACATAATCCTCGAGGTCGGGCCACGGATGAACTTTACCACTGCGTGGTCAACAAATGCGGTCTCTATATGCCACGCCTGCGGGCTCACAAAGATCAATCGCATAGAACGCTCAAGGAGATACAAATTGGTAATGCATAATGCATCAGGCGTGGATGATCTTTACTCATCACTCATCACCCATCACTCATCACTCTTTTATGACCGCATGACAGAGTGCCCCTATCCCGAGCCCCTCAGTAGCTTTGAGACAGGGATAAAACCCGAGCCAGTATACATAGTGCCTCTGATTGAGGAGGGCAAGGACGCCCTGAGGAGGATCAACAGGGAGATGGGGCTGGGGCTCGATGAGTGGGATATGGATTACTACTACAATCTCTTCGTTAACGAACTCGGCAGGAACCCAACGAATGTCGAATGCTTTGACCTCAGCCAGTCAAATAGTGAACATTCAAGGCACTGGTTTTTCAAGGGGAGGCTGATTATAGATGGTGTGGAGGTGCCACATACACTTATCGATCTGATCAAGGAACCACTGATGCTTCATAAAAACAATAGTGTGATAGCCTTTAAAGACAACTCGAGCGCTATAGAGGGATACAGGATCCAGACCATCCTTCCTGAAGACCCACTCAGGCCCTCTGCCTTCAGGTTCCACGAGCTGACATACCATCTGATATTTACCGCAGAGACCCATAACTTTCCCAGTGGTGTCGCACCCTTCCCAGGGGCCGAGACAGGCACGGGCGGAAGGATAAGGGATATAGAGGCCACAGGCAGGGGAGGCCTGGTTATAGCAGGCACGGCAGCATATTGCGTTGGCAACCTCCTCATACCAGGGTATAAACTTCCGTGGGAGGATGACTCGTTTCCATATCCAGGGAACCTGGCGTCACCACTTGAGATAGAGATTCAGGCAAGCAATGGCGCCTCGGATTATGGAAATAAGTTTGGAGAGCCTGTTATCCAGGGGTTTACACGTTCATTCGGGATGAGGATGCCTGATGGCCAGAGGATTGAGTGGGTAAAGCCAATAATGTTTACAGGCGGTATAGGCCAGATAGATGCAAGGCATGTGGAGAAGGCAGGGCCTGAGAAGGGGATGCTCGTTGTAAAGGTTGGAGGGCCTGCTTACAGGATCGGCATTGGTGGGGGTTCTGCCTCGAGCATGATCCACGGAGAGAATATAGAGGAGCTTGACTTTAATGCGGTCCAGCGCGGTGATGCCGAGATGGAGCAGAAACTCAACAGGGTGATCCGCGCTTGTATAGAGATGGGGGATAAAAACCCCATTGTAAGCATCCACGATCAGGGTGCAGGCGGAAACTGTAATGTGGTGAAGGAGATTATATACCCTGCTGGTGCGATGGTGGAGGTGAGGAGGATCCAGCTTGGTGACAACACCCTCTCTGTGCTCGAGATATGGGGTGCGGAGTATCAGGAACAGAACGCCTTTCTTATAAGGCCTGAGGATATAGAGGCCTTTCAGCATCTGTGTGAGAGGGAGAAGGTGCCGTGTGCGGTTATAGGTCAGGTCACAGGGGATGGATATATCGTGCTCCATGACGAATCAGATGGTAGCACCCCGGTGAACCTACCACTTGAGAAGATACTGGGCAGGATGCCCCAGAAGACCTTTAACCTCCAGAGGCTCCCTGTGAAGACAGAGCCACTCAGATTCCCATGGGATGGTCAATCCTCAGAGGTTGTCTCCCACCATATAATGGATGCGCTTAAGAGGGTCTTGAGGCTCCTGTCTGTTGGTTCAAAGAGGTTCCTTACGAACAAGGTTGACAGATCGGTCACAGGGCTTGTTGCAAGACAGCAGTGTGCAGGCCCACTACAGTTGACGGTCTCGGATGTGGCCGTGGTGGCGCAGAGCCACTTCGGGCTGACCGGTGCTGCTATTTCAATCGGTGAGCAGCCGATAAAGGGCCTCCTTGACCCTGCAAGGATGGCAAGGATGTGTGTTGGAGAGGCCATTACAAATATCCTCTGGGCAAAGGTGAGTAGGTTTGAGGATATAAAGTGTTCGGGTAACTGGATGTGGGCGGCAAAGCTTCCTGGTGAAGGTGCAAGGCTGTATGATGCCGCTGTGGCACTGAGTGATATCCTGAAGGGGCTGGGTATAGCCATAGATGGTGGCAAGGATAGTCTCTCAATGGCTGCACAGGTGAGGACCGGAGGGGCAACAGAGATAGTCAAATCCCCTGGCACGCTGGTGATCTCTGCTTATGTCTCCTGTCCTGACATCACAAAGGTGATAACCCCTGATATAAAGAGGCCTGGAGAGAGCAGGTTGATGTTTATCGATCTTGGCAAGGGGAGGGATCGCCTTGGCGGGACTGCGCTCGCCCATGTGTATAATCAGCTTGGGGAGGAACCGCCAGATGTGGAGGATTTGGGTTTATTGAAGAGGACATTCAATGCCATCCAGTCGCTCATATCAGATGGCCTTATACTCTCAGGCCATGACCGCAGTGATGGGGGATTGATAACCACACTCCTTGAGATGGCGTTCTCGGGCAATTGTGGACTGGAGATAGAGATAAAGGGTGATGGTCAGCAGGACACAGACAACAGGCTACAGACAGCAGACGGTGTAATCTCTTATTTATTCTCTGAGGAGCTGGGCCTGGTAATAGAATACCTGCCAGAGAGGGAGAAAGAGGTGACCTCCCTGCTTCAGGATATGTCCGTTCCCTATCAGATTATTGGCAGGACTCTGAGTGAGAAGAGGATCAGGATAAATCTTGTCACTCATCACTCATCACCTGTCACCGTCTTGGATGAGGAGATGAGGATCCTGAGGGATATATGGGAGGAGACGAGCTACCGTCTTGAGAGGTTCCAGACCGATACAGGGTGTGCTGAAGAGGAGAGGAGGAATAACTTCGATAGAAAAGGGCCAAGGTATATACTCACATTTACTCCTGAACCTCCAGACCTCAAGATATCCAGACCACATAAGGTGGCCATCATCCGTGAGGAGGGCAGTAACAGTGACCGGGAGATGGCCTCTGCGTTTTACATGGCAGGGTTTGAGCCATGGGATGTGACCATGACAGATCTGCTTGAGGGCAGGATCACGCTCAGGGACTTCAGGGGCATAGCCTTTGTAGGAGGGTTCAGCTATGCGGATGTCCTTGACTCAGCAAAGGGATGGGCAGGGGTGATAAGGTTTAATCAGAGGTTATGGGAGGAGTTTAGGGGGTTTTACCACAGGGACGATACATTCAGCCTCGGGGTGTGTAATGGATGTCAGCTCATGGCGCTTCTTGGATGGGTGCCATGGGAGGGGATTGAAACGGTCAGACAGCCAAGGTTTATCCACAACAGGTCAGGACGGTTTGAGTCACGGTTTACAACGGTAAAGATCCTTCCCAGCCCATCGATCATGCTCAAGGGGATGGAGGGCTCTGTCCTGGGGATATGGGTTGCCCATGGAGAAGGCAGGGCATACTTCCCTGACAGCGATATCCTTGAGGATGTGGAGGAGAAGGGGCTTGCACCTGTCAGGTATGTGGATGATGACAATGAGGTTACAGAGCTATACCCATTCAATCCAAATGGCTCTGCAAGGGGGATTGCTGCGCTATGTTCAGAGGACGGAAGGCACCTCGCCATAATGCCCCATCCTGAGAGGACCTTCTTGAAATGGCAATGGGCGTGGATGCCAGAGGACTGGAAGAGGGACTTAAGGGCCTCACCATGGCTGAGGATGTTTCAGAATGCGAGGAGATGGTGTGATGGGAGGGGATAGTTGTTAGTGGAAAATGTTATACTAAATTACCGTTTAAGTGATAGCCTTAAATGAAGAAGTTGTTAAACAATAAACATATCGAGCATAATCCGTTATCTCTCACCCCTCATCCCTCGCCGGATAAGTTTCATGATGAATGCGGTATCTTTGGTGTCTTTGGTCATCCTGAGGCGGCAAACCTGACCTATCTTGGCCTTCACGCACTTCAGCACAGGGGACAGGAGGGTGCTGGCATATGCTCCTCTAACAGGAAGACCCTCTATATCGAGAAGTCGATGGGCCTTGTTGCTGATATCTTTACCGAGAAGCGCCTGAGGCGCCTGCCAGGTGATATCGCCATAGGGCACAACCGATATTCCACAGCAGGCTCAAGCGTGCTGAAGAATGTCCAGCCGATAGTGGTAAACTTCTCCCTTGGCTCCCTTGCCATAGCACACAATGGTAACCTTGTGAACGCCATTGAGTTGCGGAGGGAGCTTGAGAACAATGGTGCTATATTCCAGTCCAATTCAGATAGTGAGGTGATCGTCCACCTGATAGCGACATCAAGGCAGAGGGGACTGGAGGAGAGGATCATAGACTCCCTTGGCAGGCTCTATGGGGCATTCAGCCTTTTAATAATGAGTGAAGAGGAGCTCATAGCAGTAAGAGACCCCTATGGCTTCAGGCCCTTGAGCATAGGCAGGTTTGATGGTGCGTATGTCGTCTCTTCTGAGACCTGCGCCTTCGACCTCATAGGTGCCACATATATACGGGATGTTGAGCCCGGCGAGATGGTCGTTATAAACGACAGTGGTATAGAGTCCATAAGGGCCCTGCCATCCGTTAAAAGGGCCTTCTGCATATTCGAGTTTATATATTTCTCCCGTCCTGATAGCTGTATATTTGGCTATCAGAATGTTAATGCGGTCAGGAAGGATCTGGGTCGGAGACTCGCCCGTGAGATGCCCATTGAGGCAGACCTTATCATCCCTGTCCCTGACTCAGGTGTACCCTCTGCCCTTGGATATGCTGAGGAACTCGGGGTCCCCTTCGATTTCGGCCTTATAAGGAATCACTATGTAGGACGCACCTTTATTGAGCCACAACACTCGATAAGGCATTTTGGCGTCAAACTGAAGCTCAACCCTGTCAGGAGGCTTCTTGAGGGCAAGAGGGTGGTGGTGGTTGATGATTCAATAGTCAGGGGGACTACGAGCAAGAAGATCGTCAAGATGCTCAGAGAGGGCGGTGGTGCAAAAGAGGTTCATATGAGGATAAGCTCCCCACCAACGATCGGGCCATGCTTCTATGGTATCGACACCCCTACAAGGAAGGAGCTCATTGCATCAACCCATACTATAGAGGAGATAAGGAAGTATATAACCTCTGACAGCCTCGGCTATCTGAGCCTCGAGGGTCTGCTGTCTGCCGTGCCTGATAGTGCACATTACTGCACTGCCTGTTTTGACAACAACTACCCTGTATTCTCACCTGAAGATATGGCAGAACAGATAGAACTGTTTTTATGATTTAATCAATACCACACAACCGAGCCATCCGGCCTCTTGACAGGCACCTGGCGCATCGGTAGCTGTCTCTCCCAGTATTGCCTGTTGTCCTTGTACCACTGGATCGTCTTTGATAGCCCCTCTTCAAAACTCGTAGTGGGCTTGAAACCCAGTATCCTCTCTGCCTTGTCTGTGGAGGAGATGTGCTTCTGGACCTGACCATATCTCTCGTCCATGAATCTCAGATAGCTGTCATCGAGGCCGAACTCCCTCTGGATCATCCTTGCGATCTCGAGGACACTGATACTCCTTCCTGTGCCTATATTGAAGACCTCCCCCTTCACCTTCTCCATTGGTGCGTGTAATGCCCTATCAACGGCCTCTGCCGTATCCTCAACATATATCCAGTCTCTTGCCGCAGAGCCATCGCCATGAATCGTAAATGGCTCTCTCAGGATGGCACTTGTTATAAATCTGGGTATCAGTTTCTCAAGGTGTTGATGCGGACCATAGTTGTTAAATGGTCGGATGATGACGCCAGGTATGTTATAGGATACGATGTATGAATACACGAGCCTGTCAGCCCCTGCCTTCGCAGCGGCATAGGGGGTGGTGGGATTCAGTGGGTGTTGTTCATCCATTGGTTCATAGAGGGCCGTTCCGTATACCTCCGATGTGGATATATGTATAAATCGCTCTATATTCTGCATACTCTTCAATATGGCGTTTGCAATGGATTGTGTCCCCAGCACATCGGTTATAAAGAACTTCCTGTTGAGATACAGTGATCTTGCCACATGGGTCTCTGCGGCAAAATGGACCACGACATCAGATCTCTCAACCAGGTCAGACACAAGATCAAGGTTGTTTAATTCACCATACCAGAACTCAAACCTTTCAGAATCCCTTATCTCGGCAGGTATGTTATCCAGGCTGCCTGCATAGGTAAGGGCATCGAGCACGATTATCCTGTGATCAGGATACTTATTGAATATATGCCTCACAAAATTACTTCCTATAAAGCCTGCCCCGCCTGTTACAAGGATCGTCTTCATGATTTACCTCTCATAATCTCTTTTAATGTATTTGCCACATATCTCGCATCCTCATCACTCAGGGATGGATAGAGTGGGAGTGATATTGTGGAGGCCCCGATCTCCTCTGCTACAGGGAAGTCACCCTCCTTATAACCAAAGGTCTCCCTGTAGTATTTTAACAGATGGATCGGACGATAATTTACTGCGACACCTATACCCCGGTTCTGGAGTGCCCACAGGATTGAATCCCTCCTGGTTGGGGGGACGAGCACCGTGAATAGATGACGGGCATGTCTTGAATGTGGAAGTGTCCTGAGGAGCCTCAGACCATTTACACCCTTAAGCTCCTCCTCATACAGACGCCATACCCTGTCCCTCTCCTTCCATAATGCCTCTATCCTGCCCAGCTGACCCCTGAGGATGGCTGCCTGAATGTTATCCATATTATACTTCCAGCCGAATACAGGCATATCCCAGTGCTGGTATCTCCTTGTGTATCTCTCTGACGCCTCTTTATCGATCCCGTGAATCCTGAGCCTCTTTAGATGCTCTGCCATATCCCTGTCATCTGTGCACACAGCGCCTCCCTCACCTGATGTTATGTTCTTCGTCGCATAAAAACTGAAACACGCTGTATCACCAAGATGTCCCACCCTTATCCCATCCCTTGATGCCTCTATGGCATGGGCTGCATCCTCGACGATCTTAAGCCTATATTTTTCTGCAATCTCTCTGAGCCGCTTCATATCACACATCTGGCCATAGAGATGGACAGGGATGATCCCTTTTGTCCTCTCGGTAATGACTGATTCTATCAGCTCTGCGTTTATATTGCCCGTCTCCTCCTCTACATCAACAAAGACAGGCCTTGCCCCTGCCTGGATGATTGCATTTGCAGTTGCGCAGAAGCTCATGGGCGTTGTAATCACCTCATCCCCCTGCCCTATCCCAAGGGCGATGAGGCTGAGGTGGAGTGCAGCGGTACAGCTTGTAAGCCCGATGGTGTGCTTGATGCCTGTATAAGAGGAGAACTCCTCCTCAAACCTTGAGACCTCTTCGCCCGTGGTGAGGAATATAGAACGCAGGATCCTGTTTACATTGTTTATGTCCTCTTCATTTATGGAATGCTTAAAAAATTCTATCTTTTTCACAAAGATATTATATCACTACTTCCGATTAAAAAATAGACAAGATAACGCACAATATTTTTCGCACAATTGGAGCCATGGTGCATAGTGTCAATTTAATTGTGTCTGTTCAACCAACTCCTCCCGTACCATGGAAGACCTATTCACTAAATATTCCTCTATTGCCTCTTCAAACCTCGAAGTTTCCTCTTCCCATATCTATCGTTTAATTCTCTAAAAATCAAATAAAGAATCTTCTCTGCTCTCTCCTCTTCTGGCAATACCTCCATTACCTTCAATCTCCTCTTTACTTCCTTGAACAGACGCTCAAGCTGATTCGTCGTATATATCATCCCTCTTATCTCCAAGGGAAATTCTAAAAACTCTGTCAATTCCTTAAAA
>Ga0180893_181_pt1 | contig 14544 bp, 30 predicted proteins | sample Deesub1362A_J573_FD_124286 | JGI IMG/M metagenome (GOLD analysis project Ga0180893, IMG submission 124286) | Nitrospirae bacterium JdFR-81 | reverse complement strand
GTAGAGCTGATAACGCCGATAGCGATGGAGGAGGGGTTGAGGTTTGCGGTAAGGGAAGGTGGAAGGACGGTGGGTGCAGGAGTGGTTACAGAGATAATCGAGTGACACAGGTTTAGAGACTAATGAATATGAATGAGAGGATAAGGATAAATCTGAGGGCGTATGATCACAGACTCCTTGATAAGTCTGTCAAGGAGATAGTGGAGACTGCGAAGCGGACAGGTGCAAGGGTCTCAGGGCCTGTGCCCCTGCCCACAAAGATCCACAGGATTACTGTCTTGAGGTCTCCCCATGTGGATAAGAAGTCAAGGGAGCAGTTTGAGATAAGGACACACAAACGCCTTATTGATATACTCGACCCAACACCCCAGACCGTTGAGGCACTCTCACAGCTTGACCTGGCTGCTGGGGTGGATGTGGAGATCAAGCAGTTATGAAGGGTATCCTTGGAAGGAAGATAGGCATGACACAGGTCTTTGCAGAGGACGGTCGCCTCATCCCTGTAACCGTCATAGAGGCAGGCCCGTGCAGGGTTGTGCAGGTAAGGGAGTTAGAGAGGGATGGCTATGTGGCCTGTCAGTTGGGGTTTGACGTTATAAGGAAGGAGAAGAATGTGACAAGGCCGATGATGGGGCACTTTAAAAAGGCCTCTCTCCCGCCATTCAGGTTCCTGAGAGAGATCAGGATGGAGGGTTTGAAACAGGGCGATGAGGTGAAGGTTGATATATTCTCAAAAGGTGAGAAGGTCACCATAACCGGAACCTCAAAGGGTAAGGGGTTCCAGGGTGTTATGAAGAGGCACAATTATAAGGGTGGACCTGGCTCTCATGGTTCCATGTTCAACAGGGCACCTGGATCGATAGGGAGCAGTTCATTCCCTTCAAGGGTCTGGAAGAACAAGGGGTTGCCAGGGCACATGGGTAGCAGGAGGGTGACCATAAAGAATCTTGAGGTCTATGACGTGAAGGTTGACCAGAACCTTCTCCTGGTGAAGGGTGCTGTCCCTGGTGCAAACGGGAGCTATCTCATTATAAGGTCCGATGCAGGGCTCCCTGCGTCAAAGGTTGATGAATCCGTTGGCGGAGGTAAGGAAGGCTGATGCCACAGGTGGATGTAATAGACAGGGAGAATAAGGCCGTGGGCAAGATAGATCTGCCTCCTGAGATATTCGGTACAGAGGTCAGGAAGGCCCTGCTACACGAGGTTGTGCGTAATTATCTTGCGAACATGCGACAGGGTAGTGCCTCCACAAAGACAAGGGGGCTTGTGAGCGGTGGAGGGAGGAAGCCATGGAGGCAGAAAGGTACGGGAAGGGCAAGGGCAGGTAGTATAAGGTCTCCCCTGTGGAGGGGTGGAGGCACGGTGTTTGGACCGAGGCCGAGGGATTATTCATATAAACTACCAAAGAAGATGAAATGGACGGCCCTGAGTTCGGCCCTTAGCGCAAAGCTATCCGATGGTGAACTGATGGTGGTCGAGGAGCTGTCATTGCCTGAACCGAAGACAAGACTACTTGTGGGTCTGCTTAGGGGGCTTGGTCTTGATGGCAGCACCCTGATAGTTCTGCCAGAGAAGGACGGTGTCCTTGAGCTCGCAGCGCGCAACATTCCAAGGGTTGATGTGGCAAGGGTGAGTGAACTCAATGCATACGCAATACTCTCACATGAGAAGGTCGTGCTTACCAGGGGTGCTGTGGAGAAGATGAGAGAGGTGTATCTCTGATGAAGAGTCATTACGAGGTCATTATAGGTCCGTTATTGACCGAGAAGGGCACGATCCTCAAGGAGACCAATAATCAGGTGCTGTTCAAGGTTGCGAGGGATGCCAACAAGATAGAGATAAAGAGGGCTGTGGAAGAGATATTCAAGGTGAAGGTGGAGAGTGTAAGGACGATGAACTGTAAGGGCAAGAAGAAAAGGATGGGTAGGTACGAGGGCAGGAGGCCTGCCTGGAAGAAGGCGATAGTTACGCTGAAAGAGGGAGAGAAGTTAGACTTTATAGAAGGGGTATAAATGGGTATAAAGAAGTTTAAACCGACATCACCAGGCTCTCGGTTTAAGAGTGGCCTTGACTTTGCAGAGATAACCACAGACACACCGTACAAGCCACTGCTGAGGCCCCTGAAGTCCTCGGGTGGCAGAAACAATGCAGGCCGTATCACGGTCTGGCAGAGGGGTGGTGGCCACAAGAGGGCCTATCGTGTTATTGACTTCAAAAGGGATAAGTTCAATATACCGTCTGTGGTTGAGACGATAGAGTACGACCCTAACAGGTCAGCCCGTATAGCCCTGCTTAGATATGCAGACGGAGAGAGGCGTTATATAATCGCACCACTTGGACTGAAGGTTGGTGATACCCTGATGTCAGGGGAGAATGTGGAACTCAAGGATGGTAATGCAATGCCCCTGAAGAACATCCCCCTCGGGACGATTATACACAACATCGAGCTCAGGCCAGGAGAGGGTGGCAAGCTGGCAAGGAGCGCTGGCACCTATGCACAGCTTGTGGCAAAGGATGAGGAGATGTGTCAGATAAAGCTCTCATCCTCTGAGGTGAGGTATGTACCGTCTGATTGCATGGCCACCATCGGTCAGGTGAGTAATGTTGACTGGGAGAATATCTCCATTGGTAAGGCCGGCAGGAGCCGCCACCTGGGCAGGAGGCCCAGTGTGAGGGGTGTTGCGATGAACCCCGTTGACCATCCCCTGGGTGGTGGTGAGGGGAAGGCATCAGGTGGAAGGCCTGCCGTAACACCATGGGGCAAACCCGAGGGTGTTAAGACAAGAAAGAACAAGAGGACGGATAAATTTATAGTAAAGAGGAGAGGTAAAAAGTAAGGAGGGATAATCCTTGGCAAGGTCGCTGAAGAAAGGCCCATACGTTGATCCAAAACTCTTGAAGCGTATAAAGGAGATGAACGAGAGGAACGAGAAGAGGCTGATAAAGACATGGTCCAGGAGGTCAACGATAGTGCCTGAGTTTATCGGACACACGATCGCAGTCCATAATGGAAGGAAGTTTATACCCGTCTATATTACAGAGAATATGGTTGGACATAAACTTGGCGAGTTCTCTCCAACAAGGACGTTCAGGGGTCATTCAGGAGAGAAAAAGGCAGAGGCGGTCAAGAAGAAGTGATCACTATGGAGTCGAGGGCGATACTGAGATACGCAAGGGTTTCACCAAGAAAGGCAAGGAGGGTGGCATCCCTTATAAAGGGGAAGAGGGCCGGTGATGCGCTTGTGAATCTGGACTTTCTTCCACACAGTTCGGCAAGGATCATAGCAAAGGTGTTGAAGTCTGCCATGGCGAATGCAGAGCAGAAGAAGGTTGCGGATCCAGAATCAATGAGGATTGCCAATATCCTTGTTGATCAGGGGCCCACGATGAAGAGGATCATGCCACGTGCAATGGGAAGGGCAGACATCATAAAGAAGAGGACGAGCCACATAACGGTGGTCTTGGAAGAATAAATAAAAGATCTTAGGGAGGTAACTTGGGACAGAAGACACATCCTGTCGGGATCAGGCTTGGCATTATAAAGACATGGGAGTCAAGATGGTTTGCCAAGAAGGGCTACAGTGAGCTCCTTCATGAGGATCTGAGCATTCAGCGATACATCAAGGAGAAGCTGTATCATGCGGGTGTTCCAAGGGTGGAGATCGAGAGGAAGGGCCAGAAGGTGAGGGTGATCATACATACAGCAAGGCCTGGCATCATCATTGGCAAGAGGGGTGCTGAGGTTGACAAGCTGAAGAAGGAGATAGAGGCCATGACCGGCAGGGAGGTGACCATTGATATCAAGGAGATAAGGAAACCGGAGATCGATGCCCAGCTCGTTGCAGAGAATATCGCCCTGCAGATCGAGAAGAGGGTGGCATACAGGAGGGCGATGAAGAAGGCAGTGGCCTCGGCGTTCAGGTTTGGTGCGCTCGGTGTTAAGGTCTCCTGTGCTGGCAGGCTTGCAGGTGCCGAGATCGCAAGGAGGGAGTGGTACAGGGAAGGGCGTGTCCCCCTCCACACCTTCAGGGCTGATATAGACTATGGTTTTGCAGAGGCAAAGACGACCTATGGAAAGATAGGCGTGAAGGTGTGGATATACAAGGGTGATGTCTGGGAGGAGCCTGAGGAGTCAGGGACAAAGACCGGAGGGATGATATAAAGGAGAGTCTGTTATGTTGATGCCAAAGAAGGTCAAGTTCAGGAAGATGATGAAGGGCCGTATGCATGGCAAGGCATATCGTGGATGTGAGATAGCATTTGGTGAATATGCCATAAAGGCCCTTGAACCTGGCTGGATATCGAGCCGTCAGATAGAGGCTGCGAGGATTGCGATCACAAGGCATGTGAAGAGGGGCTGTAAGGTCTGGATAAGGATATTCCCTGATAAGCCATTGACCAAAAAGCCTGCTGAGACGAGGATGGGAAAGGGGAAGGGTTCTCCAGAGTCATGGGTTGCTGTTGTGAGGCCTGGCAAGATACTTTATGAGATGGCAGGAGTTAGCGAGGATGTAGCAAGGGAGGCGTTGAGACTCGCCTCTCATAAACTCCCTGTATCAACCAAATTTATAAAGAGGGGTGGGACGGTATGAAGAAGGCCTCAGAGTTGAGGGAGATGACCATCGAGGAGTTGAGACAGGAGGAGGCGACCCTGAGGAAGGAGCTCTTCAACCTCAGGTTCCAGAAGGTCACGGGAGAGCTGCAGAATCCTCGCAGGATCAGGGAGGTCAGGAAGGATATAGCCAGGGTCCTGACCGTTATCAATGAGAAGCTCAGGAAGAAGGAAGGATAGAGATGCCTAAGAAGGTCTATACAGGAAAGGTGATCAGTGACAAGATGGACAAGACCGTGGTGGTGGCTGTTACCAGGCTTACACAGCATCCTGTCTATAAGAAGACGATCAAGAGGACGACAAAGTTTAAGGCCCATGATGAGGACAACAGGTGCAGGGTTGGGGATATAGTGTCTATCATCGAGTCCCGCCCGCTGAGTAAGGATAAGAGGTGGAAGGTGCTTGAGATCGTGAGGAGGGAAGGTGAATGATCCAGGTCCAGAGTATCCTCGATGTTGCTGACAACTCAGGCGCCAAGAGGGTCCAGTGTATAAGGGTGATCGGTGGCTCGTTCAGGAGGTATGCCAGGATAGGGGACAGGATCGTCTGCAGTGTGAAGGAGGCGGCCCCTGACAGCAATATAAAGAAGGGTTCTGTTGTAAAGGCAGTGGTTGTCAGGACAAAGAAGGAGTTGAGGAGGCCTGATGGCTCATATATAAGGTTTGACCAGAATGCCGTTGTTTTGATAAACGCAGAAGGCGATCCAATCGGCACAAGGGTCTTCGGACCCGTGGCGAGGGAGTTGAGGTGGAAGGAATATATGAAGATCATCTCCCTTGCCCCCGAGGTTATCTGATGATTCAAAAAGGGTTTTAGGTGATGGTGGTATTATGGGCTTGGGAATAAGGAAGAACGATACAGTGGTTGTTATCAGTGGTAATGAGAAGGGCAAAAGGGGCAGGGTGCTTGCCGTAAACCCGAAGAAGCAGAGGATCACTGTGGAGGGTGTGAATATCATCAAAAGGCATATGAGGCCGAGCCCGAAGTACAGGCAGGGAGGCATCATAGAGAGGGAGGCACCCATCCACAGGTCAAACCTCATGCTCCTGTGCCCCAAGTGTGATAGACCCACAAGGATCGGACATATCTTTCTTGAGGATGGTAGAAAGATGAGGAGATGCAAGAAGTGCGGGGAGGTGATCGAGTAGGATGGTGCCAAGGCTCAAGGAGAGGTATTTTAAGGAGGTTGTCCCTGCACTGATGAAGAGGTTCTCTTACAAGAACATCATGCAGGTGCCAAGGCTCAAGTATATCGTGATCAATGTTGGTATGGGTGAGGCTATACAGGACATAAAATACCTTGATGCTGCTGTGAAGGAGCTTGCCGCCATCACAGGGCAGGCCCCTGTTATAACAAGGGCGAAGAAGTCCATTGCCACTTTCAAGCTCCGTAAGGGCATGCCCATCGGCTGTAAGGTCACACTCAGGGGTGACAGGATGTATGAGTTCCTTGATAGATTCATCAGCATTGCACTGCCAAGGAAGAGGGATTTCAAGGGCGTCTCTCCAAGGTCATTTGATGGCAGGGGTAATTATGCGATTGGTATAGGCGAACAGATCATCTTTCCAGAGGTCAATTACGATAAGGTGGTAAGCATTCATGGTATGGATATAATAATTGTCACAACGGCGAAGACAGACAAGGAGGGGAAGGCACTGCTTGAGGAGCTGGGGATGCCTTTCAGAAATTAAGGAGAGGTTGGTATGGCCAAGAAATGTCTCATAGAGAAGGCAAAGAGACCACCAAAATTCAAGGTCAGGGCGTATAACAGGTGCAAGATATGTGGCAGGCCAAGGGGGTATCTGAGGAAGTTCGGGATGTGCAGGATATGCTTCAGGACTCTCGCCCTGAGGGGGCAGATCCCAGGGGTGGTAAAATCCAGCTGGTGAGGTGAAGATATATGGTCACAGACCCTATCGCTGACATGCTTACAAGGATCAGGAATGCCAACATGGCGAGGCATGAGAGGGTTGATATCCCTGCTTCAAAGATGAAGCTGGAGATAACCAAGATCCTTAAGGATAAAGGTTTTATAAAGGCATACAAGGTGCTGAAGGATAATCGGCAGAATATAATAAGGATATCCCTGAAGTACACAAATAATAACGAGCGTGTCATCACAGGACTCAAGAGGATAAGCAAACCAGGAAGAAGGGTGTATGTGGGCAGGGATGATATCCCCCTTGTAATGGGAGGCTATGGTGTTGCCATCCTCTCGACATCAAAGGGGGTGCTCCCTGATGATGTGTGCAGGAAGGAAGGGATAGGTGGCGAGCTCATATGTTATATATGGTAAATGCCTGAATCTTTGAATATCGAGGTTGGTATGTCACGGGTAGGTAAGAATCCTGTACCACTGCCTGATGGTGTGGATGTCAAGACCGGGGATAACTCTATCACTGTAAAGGGTCCCAAGGGCCAACTGCAGTGGGATATCCCCAGGGGTATAGAGGTCTCTTTACAGGACAGGACCATCGTAGTCAGGAGGTCCTCGGACACCAAGGCGATGAAGGCGCTTCACGGGACCACGAGGAAGATCATTGCAAATATGGTGAAGGGTGTGAGCGAGGGGTATCAGAAGGTGCTTGAGATCGTGGGGATAGGTTACCGTGCACAGGTGCAGGGTCAGAAGATCACCTTCACACTCGGTTATTCAAAACCGGTTGAATTTATGCTCCCTGACGGGATTACCGCAGAGGTGGACAAGAAACAGACACAGCTCACCCTCAGGGGTATAGACAAGCAGTTACTTGGTCAGGTTGCAGCGGATATCCGATCCTTAAGACCCCCTGACCCCTATAAGGGCAAAGGGATAAGATATGCGGATGAGGTGATAAGGCTCAAGCCTGGGAAGGCAGGCAAGAAGTAGGTCTTGGAGGTTTTGTCTTGAGTGCACCTATTGTTAAGGACGCGAGGAAGAGACGGCATATAAGGGTGAGGAAGAAGATCTTCGGTACACCTGAGAGGCCGAGGCTCAATGTATTCAGGAGCAACAAGCACATATATGCACAGATCATCGATGACACAACAGGGAGGACGCTTGTCGCTGCGTCCAGTATTGATAAAGAGCTTAAGGGCAAGCTGAAATCAGGTGGTAACATCGAGGCATCAAAGGTGGTTGGCAGATTGATAGCCAAGAGGGCCATAGACAGGGGTATCAAGAAGGTCGTCTTTGACAGGGGTGGATACCTGTATCATGGTCGGGTCAAGGCCCTTGCCGATGCCGCCAGGGAAGGAGGTCTGGAGTTTTGAGAGGAGGTATGGTGGAGAGGATAGACCCAGAGGGTCTTACGTTAAAGGATAAGGTGGTCTTCATAAACCGTGTTGCCAAGGTTGTAAAGGGTGGAAGGCGATTCTCCTTCAGTGCCCTTGTGGTGGTTGGTGATGAGAACGGGCATGTCGGTTTTGGTAAGGGCAAGGCGAGCGAGGTCCCTGAGGCGATAAGAAAGGCCCTTGAGCATGCAAAGAAGTCGTTGATAAGGGTTCCTGTTAAGGATGGCACCATACCACACAAGATCATAGGAAGATATGGGGCGGTGAGGGTGATAATGCTTCCTGCCAAGGAGGGAACGGGCATTATAGCAGGCGGTCCTGTGAGGGCGGTGATGGAGGTTTCGGGTATAAAGAATGTGGTTGCAAAATCCCTCGGCAGCAGGAACCCGTTCAATACAGTCAGGGCCACCTTTGAAGGGCTTTTGCAGCTAAAGGATGCCACGGTCCTGTCACACAGATTCGGTGATACAGACAACAGAGAGGGAGAGACAGCCGATGGGGAGAACAAGGATGCTTAAGATAACCCTCAGGAGGAGTCTCATAGGAAGGCCCGAGAAGCACAGGAGGATAGCAAGGGCACTTGGCCTTAGGAAGCTCAACAAGAGTGTTATCCACAACGATGTCCCGTCAATAAGGGGGATGATAAACAAGATATCCCATATGATAGAGGTAGAGGAACTGGAGGAAGGTCCTGAGAGATGAGACTGTCTGATCTTCAGCCATCAAAGGGTTGCAGGAAGAGGAAGAAGAGGGTCGGAAGGGGGCCTGGTTCAGGGCACGGCAAAACCTCCTGCAGGGGTCATAAGGGACAGAAGGCAAGGAGCGGTGGTGGTGTGAAGCCAGGGTTTGAGGGAGGACAGATGCCCCTTTACAGGAGGGTCCCAAAGAGAGGGTTTACAAATATCTTTCAGAAGAGGTATGCGGTCGTGAATGTAGGTGCCCTTGATAGCCTCTCTGATACAGAGATCACCCCGGAGCTCTTGCAGGAGAGGGGGCTTGTCAAGGACATGATGGACGGGATAAAGATCCTTGGTGATGGCCAGCTCACAAGGCCCATAACCGTTAAGGCGCATGCATTCAGCAGATCCGCAAAGGAGAAGATCATACAGGCAAAGGGGAGCATAGAGATCATCTGAATTGAGTATCGTCAATACCTTTCAAAACATCTTTAAGATACCAGAGCTCAAGAGCAGGATCCTCTTTACCCTTGCCCTGCTTGCTGTCTACAGGATTGGTGCCCATATACCCACCCCGGGGATCAATGGAGAGGAGCTGAGCAAGTTCCTCCTTGACAGGGGTGGGGCACTGATGGGGTTCTTCGATATGTTCTCAGGAGGGGCCCTGTCCAGGGCGACTATATTTGCTCTCGGCATAATGCCCTACATAAGCGCCTCCATTATCCTCCAGCTGCTCACGGTGGTTATACCCTCTCTCGGTAAGCTTGCAAAAGAGGGAGAGGTTGGGAGGAAGAAGATCACCCAGTATACCCGTTACGGGACAGTGCTTATAAGCGCCATCCAGTCATTCGGTATAGCCGTGGGGATTGAGAGCATGAGCCAGGGGGCCTTTGTCCAGAACCCTGGATGGTCGTTCAGGCTCCTCACCATGATAACCATGACATCCGGGACTGCGTTCATAATGTGGCTTGGAGAGCAGATAACAGAGAGGGGGATCGGTAACGGTATATCATTGATCATCTTTGCAGGCATTGTAGCAAGGTTTCCGAATGCGGTCATAAGCACGATCTCTCTTCTCAGGGCAGGAGAGCTCAGCCTGATCTTCCTCCTCATCCTCATTGCGATGATGGTGGTTGTTATCGGGATCATCATATTTATGGAGAGGGGTCAGAGGAAGATCCCGATACAGTATGCCAAACGGGTCGTTGGCAGGAGGGTCTATGGTGGCCAGAGCACCCATCTGCCCCTGAGGGTAAACACAGCAGGTGTTATACCGCCCATCTTTGCATCTTCCATACTGATGTTCCCGGCCACCATTGCAGGCTTTATATCCATACCATGGGTCCAGAGTGTTGCAAGACAGCTCACCCCTGGTTCCCTTATCTATACCATCCTGTATGTGGGGATGATCATCTTCTTCTGTTACTTCTATACAGCCATAATATTCAATCCTGTGGATATTGCAGACAACCTGAAGAAGTATGGAGGTTTTATCCCTGGTGTGAGACCGGGGCAGAAGACATCAGATTATATATACCGTGTCCTTGCAAGGATCACCTTTGGTGGGGCCCTGTATCTATCAGCGGTATGCATCCTGCCACAGTTTCTCATAAGATACTTTAATGTCCCGTTCTATTTCGGTGGGACATCCCTCCTCATCGTTGTGGGTGTTGCCCTTGATACCATCTCACAGATAGAGTCTCACCTTGTGACCCGCTCATATGACGGCTTTCTAAAGAGGGGGAGGATGCGTGGCAGGAGGGGGTAGGTCTGGCTTTAGAGAATCAAAGACAAGGAACCAAAGATCTGATCATTGATAGTACTGAAGTCCTCAGACGAGATAAAGAGAATGGCAGAGGCATGCCGTATTGTGGCAGAGGTGTTTGAAGAGTTGAAGAGGATGATCGAGCCTGACATCTCCACCAAGGAGATCGATCAGTTTGTGGAGTCATTCATAACCTCAAAGAAGGCCTATCCTGCGTTCAAGGGTTACAGGGGGTTTCCTGCCAGTGTGTGCACCTCTGTAAATAACGAGGTTGTGCACGGGATACCATCCTCAAGGAGGCTGAAGGAGGGTGATATAATAAGCCTTGACATAGGTGTTTATTACAGGGGGTTTTATGGAGACGGGGCCATAACCCTTCCGGTTGGTGAGGCTGATGCCACTGCAAGGAAGTTGCTTATGGTCACAGAGGACGCCCTCTACAGGGGGATAGGGAACGCCATCATAGGCAACAGACTCCTTGATATATCCCATGCAATCCAGAGTTATGTGGAGGGCAATGGATTTTCAGTGGTGAGGAGCTTTGTAGGACATGGCATAGGCAGGGAGCTTCACGAGGAGCCACAGGTTCCCAACTTCGGTAGAAAGGGTGAAGGCCCTTTATTGAGAGAAGGGATGACGCTGGCCATAGAGCCGATGGTCAATGCAGGTGGTTGGGAGGTGGAGATACTCGATGATGGCTGGACCGCTGTGACAAAGGATGGTAGTCTCTCGGCCCATTTTGAGCACACCGTGGCACTGACAGACAATGGCCCCCTTATCCTGACTAAATTATCTTGACTAAATTATTAAAAGTTTTTATAATGTAAATTTCTGAATATGCCAAAAGAGGAAGCCATAGAGGTCAAGGGGACTATCGTTGAAAATCTACCAAATGCAATGTTCAGGGTGGAGCTTGAGAATGGACAGAGGATACTCGCATATGTCTCAGGCAAGATGCGTATGCATTTCATCAAGATACTGCCCGGCGATAAGGTGATGGTCGAACTATCACCCTATGACCTTACAAAGGGCAGGATAACATACAGGTTTAAATAATAATGAGGGATAGAGGATGAAGGTCAGGGCGTCGGTCAAGAGGATATGTTCCAAGTGTAAGATCGTGAAGAGGGAAGGTGTGGTGAGGGTGATATGCACCAACCCTAAACACAAACAGAGACAGGGATAGGAGGCTACGGTGAGGATAGCAGGGGTGGATTTACCAAAGCACGAGAGGATAGAGATAGGGCTGACCAGGATCTTTGGTATAGGGAGGTCCTCTGCAAAGAAGATTATAAGGGATCTTGGCCTTGACCCTAACAAAAAGGTGAGGGATATAACGGATGAAGAGGCGATAAAGATCAGGACCAAGATCGATAATGAATACAAGGTAGAGGGAGACAAGAGGCGTGAGATAGCCATGAGTATAAAGAGGCTCATGGATATAGGCTGTTATCGCGGGCTCCGTCACAGGGCGGGTCTGCCTGTCAGGGGACAGAGGACAAGGACGAACGCCCGCACACGCAAGGGGCCAAGGAAGCCTGTTGGGGGCATGAAGAAGAGGAAGAAGGCGTAATATGGCGAAGAGAAGGGGAGGAAAGAAAGAGAAGAAGGTTGTGCATTCAGGCGCAGCCTATATACAGGCCACATTCAATAATACCATCGTCACAATCACAGACCGCAATGGTAATGTGATCACCTGGGCATCAGCAGGCTCACAGGGCTTTAAGGGTTCAAGAAAGGGGACTCCATACGCCGCACAGATCGCCTCAACCGCTGCCGCAAAGAAGGCCATGAGTATGGGCCTTAGAGAGGTTGATGTATATGTTAAGGGGCCTGGTGCAGGCAGGGAGTCAGCAATCAGGGCACTCCAGATCGCCGGACTACAGGTGAAGCTCATAAAGGATGTGACGCCGGTTCCTCACAATGGTACAAGACCTCCAAAGAGGAGGAGGGTGTAATGGCAAGATATACCGGTCCACTGTGCAGGCTGTGCAGGAGGGAGGGTGAGAAACTCTTCCTGAAGGGCGACAGGTGTTATACGGACAAGTGTGCTGTTGAAAGGAGGAGGTATGCACCAGGACAGCATGGTCACCGCAGGAAGAAGCTCTCAGACTATGCGATCCAGCTGAGGGAGAAGCAGAAGGCCAAAGAGATATACAATGTACTTGAGAGACAGTTCAAGAACTATTTTTATATAGCCGAGATGAAGAAGGGTGTCACAGGGAGCAACCTCCTGCAATTGCTCGAGCGGCGCCTTGATAATGTTGTCTATCGTCTTGGATTTGCGTCAAATCGTAGACAGGCGAGACAGCTTGTTACCCATGGCCATTTTCTGGTCAACGGGAGGAAGGTCAACATCCCCTCCTATCTGGTGAGGCCAGGGGATGTGGTGGAGCCCAAGGAATCGAGCAAGAAGCTTGGTATCATCCAGGAGAATATCGCCAAGGTCGAACACAGGGGATTGCCATCGTGGATGGAGATGGATATAGAGGGTCTTAAGGGCAGGATCAACCATCTTCCTTCAAGAGATGAGATAGCACTGCCTATTCAGGAACACCTTATAGTAGAGTTATATTCAAAATGAACTGACTTTTCCTCAATTTATTTTAATTTAAAGATAGGGAGGCCTAATGGACTTAAGGAAGAAGGGCTTTCACTTACCTGAAAATATCCAGTTTGAACAGGAGACCCTTACAGACTTCTATGGAAAGCTGGTGGCAGAGCCCTTTGAAAGGGGCTTTGGGACCACCATAGGCAATGCCCTTAGGAGGTGTCTCCTCTCATCCATCGAGGGCACTGCCGTGACAGGCATAAGGATCCCCGGTGTCCTCCATGAGTTCTCCAGTGTGCCAGGGTGTAAGGAGGATGTGGTCGATATCATATTCAATATCAAACAGCTGAGGTTCAAGATGCATACCAACAAATCCAGGGTGGTCTCCATCGAGGCAAAAGGCCCGGGTGATGTGAAAGGAAAGGATATAACCACAACCGCCGAGGTCAAGGTCCTTAATCCCGAACAGCACATAGTGACCCTTGACAAGGGTGCCGAGTTTAAGATGGAGATGATATTGAAGAAGGGCAGGGGGTATGTGCCTGCAGATGCGAACAGGGAGGAGGATCAGCCTGTTGACCTGATACCCATTGATTCGATATTCACCCCCATAAAGAAGGTGAACTTCTGGGTCGAATCAGCTCGTGTTGGGCGCTCCACAAACTATGACAAGCTCATCATGGAGATCTGGACAGACGGTAGCATAACACCCCCCCAGGCCGTAACACAGGCTGCCGGTATCCTCAACGAGCATATACTGCTATTCCGTCTCGAGGATGAGGGCGAGGATCTTGAAGAGGAGAAAGAGGCTGTTGCTGCCGGAGGCGATCCGTTTGATGACGAGGTGGTCATGAATAAGAACCTCCTTAAGAGTGTTGATGAGCTTGAGCTTTCGGTGAGGGCGCAGAATTGTCTCAAGAACGCAAACATCCGCACAATAGCAGACCTCGTACAGATGACCGAGCAGGAGATACTGAGGACGAAGAACTTCGGCCGTAAGTCCCTTGAGGAGATAAAGGAGGTCCTCTCCAATATGGGTCTGCGTTTGAACATGAGGATCGATCCTGAAGCACTCCAGGCACTTGCAGAACAGGAGGGGGTCAGCAGTGCGTCATAGGGTCTCAGGGAAGGGCTTTGGAAGGAACACGAACCAGAGGAAGGCGCTCCTCAGGGGTCTTGTTATCTCCCTGTTTGAGCACCTCAAGATAGAGACGACCGTGGCAAAGGCAAAAGAGGCGAGGAGACTGGCCGAACGGATAATCACCCTTGCCAAGAGGGGAGACCTCCATTCAAGGAGGCTGGCACTCTCTCACCTGCCGAACAAAAAGGCCATTAACAAACTCTTTGATGAGATCGCCCCCAAGATAGCCCACCGTAACAGCGGCTACCTCAGGATAGTAAAGACCAGATTCAGGCCTGGAGACAACGCCGCCCTGGCCGTGCTTGAATTCGTGGATTACGATTCATTGGTAGAGAAGAAGGAAGAAAAGAAGGAAAAGAAAGAAAAGTAGGTTAATTCACCCGCCGGCAATTTATAAATTTCAATTATAAATCTATAAGAAAATTGGTCATTGGTTGAGACATAGTATCCACCCTTATTAAGACTTTTTGGGAAGAAAATCTGAAAGATATCTATCATCCTGTCAAGATCCATCACTGGAAACA
>Ga0180893_162_pt1 | contig 14646 bp, 21 predicted proteins | sample Deesub1362A_J573_FD_124286 | JGI IMG/M metagenome (GOLD analysis project Ga0180893, IMG submission 124286) | Nitrospirae bacterium JdFR-81 | reverse complement strand
CATCCTTAACTGCCTCCTTGAACAGTTCTTCCCTTACTGCCCCCCATAAACACCTTTGTTGCTTCCCATACTCAAACCTCCTGTTGCTTTTTTTAACTCATGGTATTTTTATCCCAGACACAAGATTATTTTAATTTCCGATAAGGACGAATAATCCACTTGAGAGAATCATGAAGGAGATTAGACGTAGGACGAGGGTAGTGGGGTGTTTTCCAGATGGGAATTCAGCATTGATGCGTGTAGCGGCGAGGCTCAGGCATATAGCGGGGACGAGATGGGGCTTAAGGCAGTATTTAAAGATAGACAGGATAGAAGGACAGGAAAGGGAACTATCAATTGCTTAGACTGAAGCCGATGAGGTCACCAGAAAAATGTGCGAAAAATTCTTGACACCACCAAGGAGGTGGACAGCTCCTATGGTGGTCATATTATAATTTAAGAGTATGCAAGATGGTTTGAAGAGGATGACGCTTCAGGTGGATGGGATCACCTGTGCGGGATGTGCAGAGGATATGGAGAAGACCCTGCTTGAGAAGGATGGGGTACACGATGCGTCTGTCAATTATGCTGAGGGAAGGATAGAGATAGAGTACGACCCGGGCATACTCAATGAGAGGGATATATTCATCGCCGTGCGCAAGATGGGATTTCAGACGAGGATTATCGGCTCTTCATCTGCGTGAATGCCCTTTTGAGTTTGGTATAGGTCTTCATTAAATGTTCAGGCATCACCCTTGTCTCTGCTATTATGGGCATGCTGTCTGTATCACCCGTCCATCGAGGCACTATATGGAGATGCATGTGTGACTCCATCCCCGCACCTGCCACCTTGCCAAAATTAAGGCCGAGGTTGAACCCGTCAGGACTGAGGACCTTCTTCAGCACATCCACCGAGAAACGGACGGTCTTTATAAAGTCGAAGAGTGCGCTATCTGTGAGGCCATCAAAATTTGGTGTATGAAGATAGGGGACGACCATGACGTGACCATTGTTGTAAGGGTATTTATTCATCACGACAAAGCATTCCTTCCCCCTGTGTAACAGGAGGTTCTTTCTGTCCTTTCTCTCATTGGCAATCCCGCAGAATAAACACCTCTCGTGCTTCTTCTCGTCAAGGATATACTCCATCCTCCATGGTGCCCATAGTCTCTTCATCTCAATCCTCCTTAAGCTTCTTCAATACCTTCTGTGCATCCTCCCACGTGAGTCTTTTATCACGGGGGTTTCTCAAAAGATATGCAGGATGAAAGGTCGGCATCAGGGGAATGCCTTTATAGGAATAGAAGTTTCCCCTCAGTTTACTTATCGGTGTCTTTATCCCGAGTAATGCATGGGTGGATATCTTACCGAGACAGAATATCACAGAGGGCCTTATTATCTCTATCTGCTCCTCAAGGAAGGGCAGACATGCTGAGATCTCATCCTCCTGAGGATTCCTGTTCTCAGGAGGCCTGCACTTTACAACATTTGCTATATAGACATCCTCCCTCTTAAAACCCATTCTATTGATCAGTCTTGTGAGCAGCTGTCCTGCATCGCCAACAAACGGCCTCGCCTGTATGTCCTCCTCCCTCCCAGGGCCTTCACCCACAAACATGAGCCTTGCCTCTGGATTCCCCTCGCCAAAGACTATATTTGTGCGATTCTTTGAGAGCCTGCACCTCTTACAATCACCGATCCTCTCCCTCAAGCCCATGAGGGCCTCCTGCCTCCTGCCCGTCCCATGAGATGTCCCTGTTGATGAAAGCAAGAGTTCATCCCGTGGCATGGGCAGATACTCAAAACCAAGCTCCCTGTAAAACCTCAGCAGATCTGCCAGCCCTTCTGTTATCTCTCTCCCCATTTCAACTTTGTCCTGAGTATCCTGAAGTAGTCCCTGTCATGCAGAAGCACAAACCTTGCCCTGTAATCGGCCTTTTTCACCCTCACCCTGTCGCCAACCTTAAGGGGAAGACCAACCTGACCATCGAGTGTCAGGAATATATCATCACCATTCTTTATCACCACGTCTATATTGAACTCGTCAGGGATGACGATCGGTCTGCTCGTAAGGGTATGAGGGCATATAGGGGTGATCAGGAAGGATTCGAGTGTGGGATACATGATGGGACCTCCTGCTGAGAGGGAATGGGCGGTTGAACCGGTGGGGGTTGAGATTATGAGCCCGTCTGCCCTGAATGTTGTGACATACTGCTCGTTTATATTAATGTCGAGCTCTATCATCCTTGCGAGTGCACCCTTGCTTATAACCACATCATTGAGTGCGGTGTGTTTTGCCCTTCTTCTCCTCCCGTAGACCTCTGCAGAGAGGGTTATCCTCTCTTCGAGACTGTACTCTCCAGCAAGCACCTTCTCTATATTCTCGTAAATCTCATCCTTATGGAGCTCGGTTATAAAACCAAGTCCTCCAAGGTTCACACCAAGGATGGGGATGCCCCTGTGGGCAACAAGCCTCGCCACACTCAGGAGGGTCCCATCACCACCGAATACGATTATCAGGTCGCTCCTGTCAGGGATATCCTCTCTCTTATACCCGCGCATCCTGCATGACCTGGCAGCATCTGTCTCAAGCAATACCCTCACACCTTTTGCCCTGAGAAACTCAACCACGCCTCTGACAAAATCTGACGCATCAGGGACACCTCTTTTCACTATGATCCCGATCCTCATATCTCGATCCCCTCGACCTCTATCTCCCTTGAATGCTCACCCTTATGATGGATCCTCACCCTGATCCTATCACACGGAAACAGGGGCTCCACCTTCTCGGCCCATTCAATAACAATCACCCCGTCCTCACCAAGATAGTCATAGAGCCCAAGGTCGTGCACCTCCTGTGGAGAGATCCTGTATAGATCAACATGATACAGAGGCATCCTGCCATGGTGTTCGGCTATGATCACGAAACTTGCACTGGAGATATCCCTCTCTCCGATACCCAGGGCCCTTGCTATACCCTTAATAAGGGTTGTCTTGCCTGAACCAAGCTCACCATAGAGACACACGACATCACCTGGCCTGAGCCTCTCGCCAAGCCTCTGCCCTATATCCATCGTCTCCTCCTCGTTATTACTTAGAAGCCTCACGGGTCATCGCACCAACCACATCCGCCTTACCGATAATACCCACCACCCTCTCATCCCTGACCACCGGCAGGAGGTGTATATGCCTTTCGGACATTATAGTGGCTATCTCCTCTATGGATGTATCCTCTGTTACTGTAACCACATCCCTTGTGCATATCTCACCAACCGTGGTGGCAGCCATCTTCTTTATCTCCTCCTCCATCCTGCCTGAGCCAAGCATTATATATGCATCAAACAGCCTGATTATTGTAGGTATATGGAGCCTCTTGTTCTGGGTGATCAGGTCGTTCTCCGTAACGATACCAACCAGCCTGCCGTCCTTATCGATAACAGGGGTCCCGCTTATTTTATGCTCGATCAATAACCTTGCAAGCTCCTCAACGGTTGTCTCGGGCCTGACCGTGATAACATCCCGTGTCATTATGTCCCTTGCCTTTAACATATCCCCTCCATCGGACTTTTATTCTAAAAACATCCCGATATACCCACCCTGTCTGCCGTTTGAACCACATGACCGCCTGTAAGAGAAGAACCTTTCAGGGTTGCATGATGTGCATTCATCAGACACCCATATGTTCTCGCTGGATATACCTGTTGATAGTGCCTGGATCATGTTCGCCTTTGAGAGATCAAGATAGAATCTATCATTGGGGCCCCTGCGATAATATCCACCATCCCCTGTGGCCCCTTCAACCTGCCCTATCACATCCCTGCCCACCTCATAACAGCACCCCCTTATGGATGGCCCTATCGCAATGATGATCTCTCCTGTAGAAGATCCAAACACCCCGCACATCACCTGGATTGCCCTCTTTAAGATCCCCTTTGCGGTCCCTCTCCAGCCTGCGTGAACCACACCTATAACACCGTTCATCCTATCATAAAGCAGGATAGGGACACAATCAGCAACCCTGACACCTATCAACACCCCCCTGACCCTGGTGATGACAGCATCCGCCACGACCCCATCATCCACATCTCGGTCGAGTATATAGATGATGTCAGTGTGCCTCTGGATCGGGACGAACAGTCCCTTAAACCTTCCAAAGGGCCTCTCATCCGTATCCTTTGTGGTAAAGAAGGCATCCAGGTCAGGATAATATAGATTCGGTGGCCTTATCACATCTGTGATCACCCTGCTCATTCCCTGAACCTCTCAAGAAACCTCATCTTTAGCCACCTCCACCTCTTTATCTTCAATGGCCTGCCGGTGCCTTTATAAAACATAAGCCTTCCATCCATACCACCAACGATCAGATCTGGAACACCATCATCGTCCCAGTCAGTGACGGCCAGGCGTGATCGTGCCCCTTTTAAAGGGTACTTCAGTGGTCTCCCATCCTCAAGCCTGAGACGCTCAGCCTTAATAAAGAGCGGTTTATCTTCTGTCCCTGTGTTCTTAATAAAATACACATACCCCCTCACCTCTCCAATGAGCAGATCCTTCAGCCCATCACCATCCCAGTCAAAGAGCCTTGGTGCTGATCTCGTGCCGACATTAATGGGGCTGCCGCCTTTAAGGCTGAGCTTATAAGGACCCGAGAAGGCAGGCCTCCCCTCAACCCCGACATTTGTATAGACCATAATAAACCCGTCCATGTTGCCAACCACCAGATCCTTTCTTCCGTCACCATTGAGATCAACAAAATCAGGGGCTGCCCTGCTACCAACATTGATCGGCCTGCCTCCCCTTGTCACCACAAGGCCCTCCTGAAGAACAGGCCTTCTTCTACTCCCCTTGTTAAGGTATACATGTATATACCCGGAGGCATCACCAATGAGGAGGTCATGATCTCCATCATCGTCCCAGTCAACGACCGAGATATACACACCCTGTCAGCCCTCAGGAGGTAGATCTATATAGTCCCTGCCTGCCTTAAGGAGCTCAGGCCCTTCAAGCACAGGGCTACCCCTTCTGCCGGTATTTCTGAACAATGCAACATAGCCGTGTCCCTTCATCCTGTGTCCAACAAGCAGGTCGTTCCTGCCATCTGCATCCCAGTCATAGACATATGGCACAGACCACCTTCCTGTCACAATATGGGCTGAACCGGCCTTCAGATACACACCCTGTGTCAGGGTCGGGACAGGAATGGTCACCTCCTCCTCCAGAAAGAATATCAACACCACAATGACAAAGACAAGGATGGAGAAGGACTTGGCCTTCTTCACACCTCTGGGATTCACCTGCCCAGTCTCCTGAATGCCTGGGGTATGGCCCTTATTATGTCAGATGCGACCATCGAATACACACCCTTTCTCTCTGAGGATATATCTCCTGCAAGACCATGTATATAGACACCGGCAATGGACGCATCCACGGGGGAGAGGCCCTGCGCTATAAGGCCTGCGATAATACCTGTCAGCACATCTCCGGTACCTGCCTTTGCCATCCCGGGGTTACCCGTAGGGTTTAAAAATGCCTCTCCATCTGGTGTGGCGGTCACTGTCGGTACACCCTTGAGCACAACATATGTGCTGGTCTTTCTGGCAAATGAGACAGCAATATCTATCCTCTCCCTCTCTATATCCCTCGTGGTCAACTCTGTATCTTGATGTCCATGCTTTATCGTGCCTCTTACAAGGCGGACCATCTCACCTGGATGGGGAGTGAGGATGAGGGGTGCCCTGGCCTTTCTCAATGTCCCTGCACCATCTGCTATTGCATTGAGACCATCAGCATCAATCACCACAGGGACATCCACATTGAGTATGAGGGTTCTTACAAGCTCCCTTATCTCATCATCAACCGAGATACCAGGACCGATGGCAAGGACATTTGCCCTCTTCTTCAGGAAACCGAGTATCGGCTCAACAGCCTTCCTTGAGAGTGTGCCGTTACCCTTATCAGGCAACGGCAGGGTCATCTCCTCGGTGACCTTTGACTGGAACACATTTATTACCCCCTCAGGCACACCAATGGTCACAAGACCTGCACCTGTCCTTAGAGACGCCCTTGCCGCCATTATCCCTGCCCCTGTCTTCCCCTTTGAGCCAGCAACAAGGAGCACATGCCCATAGGTGCCTTTGTGAGAGTATCTCGGTCTTTCAGGAATTAAACGGACAACATCATCCTGCTCGACAAGGTTGGCCATAATCCTCTTTGACATGAGTAGCCCCGAAGGAAAACCAATATCTTCTACAAAGAGCCTCCCCGTGTATTCAGCGCCCGGATACAGGAGGTGTCCCCTCTTGGGCAGGCCGAATGTAACAGTATAGTCTGCCTTTATGGCAGTGCCCATCACCTGGCCATTATCAGAGGATATACCTGACGGTATATCAATGGATATAACCACTGAGGATGATTTGTTCACCCTCTCGATCACTGATCTGAGTGGCTCCCTCACATCCTTATTAAGACCGGTTCCAAGAAGGGCATCAACGATGATATCGTGATGCGTAATGCGTGATGCGTGATGTGAAAGGAATCTGGACATTGGATACACCTTAACCCCAAATCTGATTGCTGCATTGTAGTTTATCCTTGCATCTCCCTTAAGGTCTTCAGGGTCTGCTGTAAGAAAGGTCCTTACATCCATTCCTTGATTATGAAGCATCCTTGCCACCACCAGCCCATCTCCACCATTATTACCCCCTCCACAGAGAACGATAATCCTTCTTTCCTGATCCTGTATGCTGCCATCTACCCCCCTGGGGAATAACTCATTTATCCTCCTTACAACAGCAAGCCCTGCCCTCTCCATAAGGACGGTGCCTGCAATGCCATAATCCTCAATGGTAAGCCTGTCAATCTCCTGCATCTCCTTTGCAGTAACAACCTTCAGCATAGCACCAATATTTTATCAGAGCACGAGACTAATAAAAACCTTGAGTCTACCCCTATCCTGTATCTTTATTATAGTAATTATTCAGCTTAACATAAATTCTGGATGAGCATGAAGAAGATATCTTTATTGCTTCTACTCTCTATTCGTCGCATCATTCCCCATTACACTAATGTCCCTGAGCTCCCTGTGATAAGGGCATACTATGAGAGAGCGACAGAAGTCTATTAACTGCTTTTTTAATTCATCGGTGGTCGCAATCTCCCTGCAACAACTTTAACCCCCAGAGTATGCCTCTTAACTGCCACATAAGGCCGTAAGTTTTTAGAATGATTCTTCCCAAGACATTTTATATAGCTTAGAACAGCAAGGGTTTTGTTCTGCAGAGGTCTGGATTGTCAATGACTGTAATCGTCCCCTGAACATCTTCATCGAGGTATTTTCTGAGAAAGGCAGGATATGGAGGATGGTCTTTAAGATTTATATACGGTTATTATGAATACTCTATCTAAATCCCTGTCAATTGCAATCACAGAATGAACCTGGAATCTGTCCGATAAATCAACATCCTGGAAGCGGTCTGCCCTCCATCACGTAATCCTCAATTATTATACATTTAATGAACTCTCCACCTCTTTCTTACGCAGCCCTTCTGTTCTTAATTTAGAAACCGCATGTAATGAGCATAATATTTTTCATTTGAACCAGCCCCATGTTCTCTTGCCTTTCCCCTTATGAAGGTTTCTTTATCCGCGAAGTAACACCTGTCCTTTATGAATATCGTTTTAATTTATTCATGACATCCTGCTGAGGTTATCTGTAAAAGCGCAGGCTTTCAAATCCTCTTCTTAAGATTCGTCTCGTTGCCTTGAAAAACAGAAGAGTATTTTATTAAATCAAAACTGTTTTGGGCTTCTTTAAACTCCATCCACTCAGTTTCTGCAGGTAATCCCACACTATACTTGATGTCGTAAGTCACTTTCGCAAATTAATATCATACCAGGAATTTATATTGATGATTGTGGCAGCAAGCTTGAGACATATAAAGAATGAGAGGGGGAAGTCCATAGCAGCATAATGTGAATATGCCAGAAGGAGTCATCATAAAATGTGCAAAAGATTCTTGATACTACCCACCTTATTATTTCGTGTTATAATTTATATGCAATTAAAAAGGTTTTTAAAGAGATGATTGCTGTTTCTAAATGGAAAGTCATTGCAATCTTATTGATACTCTTTTTACTACCATTCTCATGCAAGGGAAAGAACCCCCTTGAGGAGGCAGGGGATACACTTATAGATGCATACGAAACCAGCAAGAAAGGATCGCAGGAGGCCACCCTTAAGAGTATACAGGAGGCTATAAAGCTCTACCATGCACAGCATGGTAGATATCCTGAGAGCCTTGAAGAGGTGGGGTCACTTATGGATACCCCTATCGATATTGATATGTATGACTACAATCCTGAAAATGGTATGGTAAGGCTTAAAAGATAGGGTACCCATCTGATTTGTGTTAAATGTCATAGATATGTTCACTCATATCAAAAAATCTTCAGAAAATAGGCAATGCCCCTTAAGAGACAACATCCTGAAAGAATTGTCTCTATCTACGCCTCTGGTTCAAGGGTGAGGGGTGATTACAGGGAATGGTCAGATATTGATCTGCTCATCATTGTTAAAGATAAGGATAGTCGGGCCTTTAAGAAGGGGAAGAGATTCAGGACTCCATTTTATGAGAACATCATAAGAGAGGGAATTGCATTATAACACTATCACCTGAAGAGAAAAAAATCCTACATCCTTAAATATGCTGATAGGGCAAGGGATATCCACACCTATGGGAGATAAAAAAGATGGGATGGCTCCATGGCCATCCCCTCTTACCTCTCAAGCACGACAAAGGCTATGCCGAAGTCTCTTTCATGAGAAATCGAGATATGACAATGACTTATAGACTTTTCCATTAAAAAATACTTTAACTTCCCATGTGCCCTTATGATGGGTGCGCCATCCATGCTGTTTACAACCTCTATGTCCGTCAGAGGGATAAACACCCTGGAGCCTATCGCCTTTATAAGCGCCTCCTTCACAGCAAAACGAACGGCAAGTGAGGGATAAGGGTCACTCCTCTCATAACAGTATCTGATCTCCTGCTCTGTGAATACCTTCTCAAGGAATCTCCTCCCCCACCTTTCAACAGCAGACCTCATCCTGTCGATCTTGATTATATCTATCCCTATGCCGTATATCATGGTAGTCAGTGGTTAGGATCTCCCTGGCCACCTGGATTAACTACTTATCCCTTAAGCCTTTATTAATTCCTTCATCTCTCTCACCGCCTCTTTTATGCCCACAAAGATCGAGCGTGAGATTATACTGTGTCCTATATAAAGACCCCTCAATCCACTTATCGAGGCTATCCTCTGGACATTGGAGTAGTTCAGGCCATGCCCTGCATTCACAAGGAGCCCTATCTCGAGGCCCTTCTCGATGGCCCTCCTCACCCTCTCAAACTCGGCATCCTGTCTCCTGCCCTTTGCATCTGCATACCGGCCTGTGTGTATCTCAACCATCTGCGCCCCGAGCCTCTTTGATACAACAACGTCCCTGATGGACGGATTGATAAAGAGGCTCACTGGTATACCCTCAGCCTGTATCCTCTCTATGGCCCTTTTTATCTTTTGTTCGCTCTTCTTTAAATCAAGTCCACCCTCTGTTGTCAGCTCCTTCCTCTTTTCGGGCACAAGTGTAACCATATCAGGCCTGACCCTGAGTGCTATCCCGATCATCTCCCTTGTTGCTGCCATCTCAAGATTCAGCTCGATGGAGACCTTCTCCCTCAATACCTCAAGATCCCTGTCCTGTATGTGTCTCCTGTCCTCTCTTAAATGAACTGTTATGCCATCAGCCCCGCCTTCGATAGCCTCCATTGCAGCATCCACTGGGTCTGGTTCGATCCCTCCCCTCGCCTGCCTCACCGTTGCGACATGATCAACATTGACGCCAAGGATCATGCTATTACCTCCTTCCTCAATCTTTTAAATTACCGAAACGTCCGTTATATAAATGGCATGACACCCATCTACCGCTGTCCACTTCTCTAAGCATCGGGATTATTCTATCACAGGGATCAAACCTCCTGTGGCATCGGGGATGAAAGGGACATCCATCAGGGATGTTGACAGGACTCGGCACATCTCCCTTCAACAGGATCCGTCCTGCCTTCCCTCCAACCTCTGGTCTCGGGACTGCTGAAAGAAGTGCCTCTGAATAGGGATGGAATGGCCTGCTGAAGAGGTCCTCTGTCCTTGCCATCTCCACGATCCTCCCGAGATACATAACTGCAATCGTATTACTGAAGTGCTGGACAGCAAGCAGGTTATGACTGATGAAGACATGGGTGATCCTGTTCTGTCTCTGCAAATCCTCAAGGAGGTTCATAATCTGTGCCTGTATTGATACATCAAGTGCAGAGATAGGCTCATCAGCTACTATAAGCCGTGGTTTGACAGCAAGCGCCCTTGCAATACAGATCCTCTGCCTCTGTCCTCCGCTGAACTCGTGAGGATATCGATAGAGTGCATCTGAATCGATACCCACCCTCCTGAGGAGCTCGACAACATGATCCTTTACCTCCCCCCTCTTCACCATACGGTTTATAAGCAGTGGCTCGCCAACTGCGTCGATTATCCTCTTCCTTGGGTTGAGTGATGCCATTGGATCCTGGAATATGATCTGCATCCCCCTCCTGATCCTTGAAAGCTCCTCCCCCCCTGCCTTAAATACATCCATCCCGTCAAAAATCACCCTGCCCCCTGTGGGCATCATCAACCTGAGGATCACCCTTGCAAGTGTTGACTTGCCACAGCCACTCTCTCCAACGATGGCAAATACCTCACCCTCTTTAACAGTGAAGCTGACCCCATCAACAGCCCTTAATGGCCCTCCGCCCCTGAAGGGGAAATACTTCTTCACATCCATCACCCTGAGGAGTTCCTTCATATCTCGCCAGCCCTTATGCACCTGCACCTGTGATCGGGTGTATCAACAGGTAAAAGCTCTGGTTCTTTTGTATGACATTCCTCTTTTACATATCTACACCTTGTTGAAAACTTGCACCCAGGGGGAAGTTCATCCATCCTCGGAACCTGACCACTGATGGGGATCAATCTCTCTCCCCTCCTCCTTGGAAGGGACTCAAGGAGTCCCCTTGTATAGGGATGGCGTGGATTGAGAAAGATCTCCTTCACTCCTGCCTCCTCTATTATCCTGCCTGTATACATCACAACAACCCTCTCGGCATACTCAGCCACTATACCGAGGTCATGCGTGATAAACAGTATCGACATCTGATTATCCTCTTTAAGCCTGTTGAGGAGGTCGAGTATCTGTGCCTGAATGGTGACATCCAGTGCGGTCGTTGGTTCATCAGCTATTAATAGTGAAGGATTGCATGCTATTGCCATGGCTATCATGGCCCTCTGCCTCATGCCACCGCTCATCTGGTGTGGATACTCCCTTATCCTCAATTCAGGGGATGGAATCTGCACCACCCTGAGAAGCTCAATGGCACGATCCATCGCCTCCCTCTTGGAGAGACCCTCATGAACCATCAGGACCTCTGCAATCTGCGAGCCTATGGTGAATACAGGATTGAGGGAGGTCATGGGTTCCTGGAAGATCATGGATATATCCCTCCCTCTGATTCCCTGCAGCTCCCTCTCAGACTTCCCCAATATATCCTCACCCTTGAATAATATCCTTCCCGTGGCCTGTGCATTGGATGGCAGGAGCCTCATGATTGACAGCGCAGTGAGGGTCTTTCCACAACCGCTCTCTCCAACTATCCCAAGAAACTCTTCATCCCCCATCTGGAGGCCCAGACCTTCAACAGCCTTGATAGAGCGGCTGTCCATTATGAATGAAACATCGAGGCCTTCTATTGAGAGAAGAGGACGAGTCATCGGTTTTTATATCCAGTGAATCAAGATTTAAGTTAAAATAATAACATGGCCATGTCAAGGCTGAAATCCCCTGCCAAGGAGGAGACCCTGATCGGAAGATGGCCAGGGGATATAAGAGAGGCAATGGCTGTTCAGGAGACCCTCAGGAAGAGGGTCAGGCTCATCCATCTACAGAAGACTCCTGAGTATGTTGCTGGTGTTGACGCTGCATTCGGTGGAGACAGGGTCGTCTGTGTATCCTCCCTGTTCAGATTCCCTGCACTGGAACACATCGAGGATGTTTATACCATTACAGATGTGAAGTTCCCCTATATACCAGGTTTCCTCTCATTCAGGGAGGGGCCTGCGATCATCATGACCATCAGAAAACTCAGCATAAGGCCTGATGTCCTGCTCTTTGACGGTCAGGGCATAGCCCATCCCTATGGTTTGGGTATAGCCTCCCATATCGGTGTGCTCCTCAACATCCCGAGCATCGGCTGTGCAAAATCCCGACTGATAGGGGATCACACCGAACCTGACAGGAGAAAAGGGATGTTCTCCTACCTCACCTATCGGGGCAAAAGGATTGGTGCTGTGTTGAGGACACGGGATGGGGTAAAACCTGTGTTTGTCTCTCCAGGACACCTGATAGAGCTGGAGGAGGCAATAGATATAGTCCTGAGATGCACTGATAGATACAGACTTCCGGAGCCCGTAAGAAGGGCTGATATTGTCTCAAAGAGGCTCAGGAACGAACTACTGAGCAGCTGAAAGTAGCTTTTCGATCTCCTTCTTAAACTCTGTATAGGGCTGTGCACCCCTTATCATCACCGTTGCCCTGACCTTTGAAAGGTCTTCAGGGTTGGTCAGACCAAGCAGGAACGTGGGTGTTGATCTCACGCCTGCCTTGATCCCCTCCTGCAGGTCTCCTCTTATCTCCGATGCCTCCTTACCACTGTCAAGGCATTTGTTGAACCTCTCGGTATCAAGACCGATGTCTCTGGCATACCCCTTCAGGGCCTCGATATCCAGCTTCCTCTCGGAGAAGATCCTGTCGTGCATCTGCCAGTAACTGCCCTGCTCGCCTGCACAGTTTGCAGCCTCATGGGCCTTTAATGCCTTCTTGTGTATCCTCTCGAGGGGGAAATCCTTTATCACATATTTTACCTTTCCTGTCTCTATATAATCCTTCACCAAATCAGGCATCGTCTCACGGACGTGTCTTGCACAGAAGGGTCACTGATAGTCTGAGAATTCGATCAACGTAACCTTTGCATCCTTAGCCCCCTTAAATGGTTCACCTGCGATATTGACGACAGCCTCCTTGAACTCCTCGGGGATGCGCAGGAACTTCTTTATAGACCTGATATCCTTGAGTATCTCTTCCTGTCCCTTCTTGAGCCCTGCTATCTCCTTCTTTAATGCCTCGATGTCCTTGTCCTGCTGGGTGCAACCCGATAGGGCATAAACAGTGACAAACAACACAATAAAAAATATGGCAACCCCTCTCTTCACCCTGTATCCTCCTTTATAAACTGAGATGTTCGGCTTAACTATGGTAATGGTGGATAGAAAAAAAGTCAACAAAACCCTGAGAAAGTATTGCCTATAACAGGTGACTCTATTAACTCCTTTAATTCTTTGAGCCTCTCCACAGCAGGTTCAAAACCCTCCTCAGCGGCCTTCTCATACCAGTGGATGGCCTTTTTATAATCCTGATCCACCCCCATCCCATTCTCATACATCATCCCGAGGTTGAACATGGCCATCGGATCGCCCTTCTCCGCACCCTTCTTGAACCAGAACATGGCCTTTTTATAGTCCCTGGGCACCCCTCTGCCCTCTATATACATCCAGGCAAGGTTATACATGGCAAGCGCCTCACCCTTTTCAGCACCCTTCCTGTACCAGTATACAGCCCTGTCGAAATCCCTTGAGACCCCGATTCCCATGTCATACAGCAGACCGAGATTGAACATGGCCAGCGGGTCTTCCATCTCTGCACCCCTCCTGAACCAGAACAATGCCTTTTCATAATCCAGTGGTACACCTGTGCCCTTGAGATACATCCCACCAAGGTTGTTCATTGCACCAGGGTCACCCTTCTCTGCGCCCTTTCTAAACCAGAACACGGCCTTCTCATAATCCTGGTGGGTGCCTCTACCTGTGCTATACATCAGACCAAGATTGTTCATTGCCTCTGGCAACCCGTTGTCTGCACCTTTTTTAAGCCAATACACTGCCTCTTTATAATTTATATCAACGCCAAGCCCCTCGCGATAGCATACACCCATGAGGAACATCGCCTCCACAATCCCTTTCTCTGCGAGCATCCTCACCTCATCGATAACCTCTTGGGCCATCCTCTGTGCCCTCTCCTCATCCCTGGGGAAACCCATCCTGCCACGATAATAGGCCCTGGCCACCCACATCCTTGCCAGCGGATTACCGGTCTTCTCTTCTTTAAGGAATAACCTCCTCGCCTCTTCAAAATCCACCCTGCCAGATGTGCCCCAGTATGATTCGATCGCCTTCTTTAGTTCCCCCGGAACCACATCTGCCCTGTATGCTGATAAATCGTATCTGGCTATCATCCCACAGCCGGCCATGATCATCATTATCACAGACAATATCAGGGTATCGCCCTTTATCACCCGCACAGTAACACCCCTTTATTAAATTTTACCAGTTCAGACAAGAAGTGGTGAAATCAGGAATGGTGCGGAGGTAATGTCAATAGTTTTGTGTAAATTCTTTTAAGGGTTTTCTCCTCCATTGATCATTTAAGTGACTTATTACTGCATATACTATCCTTTCTATACTCTG
>Ga0180893_145_pt1 | contig 15374 bp, 16 predicted proteins | sample Deesub1362A_J573_FD_124286 | JGI IMG/M metagenome (GOLD analysis project Ga0180893, IMG submission 124286) | Nitrospirae bacterium JdFR-81 | reverse complement strand
TGTGGTAATGGAAGCACAGAGCTGATTTATCTGATACCACGGGCATTAAAGCCTGAAAGGGTCTTGATCCCGGCCCCAACATTTGCAGAGTATGAAAGGGCGGTAGCAAGAGCACAGGAGGCAGATCACAGGACACTGATAAGATTCTTATATCTCGAGGAAGAAAGAGATTTTCGTATTGACCCTGAAGAATTTATAGAGGCAATGCGAAAGAATGCCTGTGACATGGCCTTTCTCTGTAATCCCAACAACCCTACGGGTTTGCTCATGGGAAGGGATGAGGTATTGAAGATTGCCGAGGCAGCAAGTAACATGGAATGTATTCTGGTTGTTGATGAGGCCTTCATGGACTTCTGCCCTGGCGAGTCTGTTATCAAAGCTGTGGAGAGCAATCCCTATCTTATTGTGCTCAGATCAATGACAAAGTTTTACAGTCTTACAGGTCTGAGAGTGGGATACGGAGTATTTCCGCTGCATATAATAGAGACCCTGAAGGGCTTTAAGGAACCCTGGACAGTGAATGTCCTTGCCCAGGCTGCTGCCATTGAGGCCCTCAGGGATATAGAGTATGCAGAGAAGACAAGAGAGTTTATCAATTCAGAAAGGATGTTTTTAGAAGATTGTCTCAGACAGCTCGGGATAAAGCCTTTTCCTTCAGAAGTGAACTTCTATCTGCTCAAACTTGAGAAGGCAGAGACAGTAGTAGAGTCTCTGCGACGGAAAGGGATATTGGTCAGGGATTGCTCAAATTTCAAAGGGCTTGATAACTCCTACGTAAGGATTGCTGTAAGGTCCCGTAAGGAGAATACAAGATTGATAGAGGAGCTATCAAGGGTATGCAGGGATTAATCATTGCAGGAACACACAGTGGTTGTGGCAAGACAACCATTACCCTGGGGGTCCTTGCTGCCCTGACCAGAAAGGGCTACAAAGTACAGCCCTTTAAAGCAGGGCCTGATTTTATAGACACTGGCCTTCACAGGCTTGCCACTGGCAGGCCTTCAAGGAACCTGGATATATGGATGTGTGGTGCTGATTATGTAATTGACTGCTTTATGAAACACAGCAGGGATGCTGATATAGCAGTTGTGGAAGGGGTGATGGGGTTATATGATGGGGACTTCAGCACAGCACATCTATCCACCATCCTCAGCCTGCCAGTAGTGCTTGTGGTGGATGCCTATGGCATGGCAGAGAGTGCAGGTGCAGTTGTTAAGGGATTTAGCCAATATCCAGGCTCCAGGATTCAGGGGCTTATCTTTAATCGTGTGGCCTCAGAGAGGCATTACAGGAGGCTTAAGAAGAATATCAAGGATATTCCCATACTCGGCTATCTACCAAGGGATCTGGATTTTGAGATCCCCCACAGACACCTTGGGCTTGTGGTTGCAGAAGAAAACCCCATAACACCAGAGGGGCTTAATAAGCTGGCTGATACTGTTATAGAGCACATTGATATAGATAGCTTAATCCAGGATCCAGCATACAGGATTCAAGACCCTATAAGTCCAGCACCAGATGTGGAGTCTCTGGGACCTGTCCATCCTGTCCGGATAGGGGTTGCCAGTGATAGGGCCTTTTGTTTTTATTACCAGGACAATCTTGATTTATTAAGAAAGCAGGGGGCGGAGATAGTCCACTTCAGTCCCCTTGCTGATCAGGAGATACCAGAGGGGCTGGATGCCCTGTATATAGGAGGGGGTTATCCAGAGCTTTATGCAAAAGAGCTCTCCAGGAACAGCTTGATGATAAAGGCATTAAGCCGATGGGCAGAAGAGGGAAAACCCATATATGCAGAGTGTGGTGGATTTATGTACCTTACGGAAGGCATCCATGATCTGGAAAAGAACTTCCATCCAATGGTTGGTGTATTCCCCCTGGTGGTCAGAATGACAAAGAGCAGGGCCAGGCTCGGATACAGGGAGATAACCCTGAGGGAGAGAGCAATTCTGGGCGAGGCTGGCGCTGTGATGAGAGGACACGAGTTTCATTATTCAGAGGTGGATTTCAGAGCACAGACCGTTGTCCTGAATCCTTCTATAATCTATTCTGTTAAGGACAGCTCGGGGAATCAGCTTCAGGATGAAGGGTACAGAATCAAGAATGTGCTCGGCAGTTATGTGCATATCCACTTTGGAAGCAACCGAACAATAACTAAAAACTTTATAGAATTTGTAAGGGAGTGCCGTGGAAGTAATACTGCTTGCAGGGCATGGAAGCCCTAAGGATGATGCAAACAATATTGAACAGGTAGCCGGTCTTTTGCACAATGTGATCCATCCNGGCTGTTGCAAGGACTGTGTGAGGGTTGCCTATCTGCAATTTGCCAGGCCGGACATCAGGGAGGCCCTGGAAAAATGCATTGCNGANGGTGCCAGCAGGATAATAGTNCANCCCTACTTCCTTAGCAGTGGTATGCATGTGACCAAAGACATCCCTGAGATCATAGAGGGTGTTAAGGCAATGGCACCAGATGTTGAGTTCATTTATACAGAGCCCCTGGGTATAAACAGCAAACTGGTACAGGTGGTACTTGAAAGGATTGAGGAGGCCACTGGTATAAGTCCCCAGGGAATAGAGGAGAAGAGCTTTGAACTCCTGTCTAAAGAGGTGGATCTAAGTGATGTACCCCCTGAAAGGCTTCCCATTGTGCAACGAGTGATACACTCAACCGCAGACTTTGAGTTCAAGAATTCACTCCGTTTCCACCCTGAGGCCATAAATACAGGTGTTGCAGCAATCAGGGCAGGCAGGGATATCCTCACGGATGTAGAGATGGTAAGGGCTGGTATAAACAAAAGGCTTCTCTCAAAATGGGGTGGAAGGGTTCTTTGTGGAATAACTAAGGAGACAGGGCATGAGATGGAAGAAGCCAAGATGACAAGGGCCGAGAAGGGTATAGCACAGGCCTTAGCAGAGAATGACAATATCGGTATCATAGCCATTGGAAATGCCCCAACAGCCTTACTGAAGACCATTGAAATACTTAACTCATCACATGCCACTGCCCGCTCATTACTGGTTGTGGGGGTGCCTGTTGGGTTTGTAAGGGCCATTGAGTCAAAGGCACTGCTTGCAAGGCAGGACTTTCCATTTATAACCAATCTGAGCAGGAAGGGTGGCACACCCGTGGCAGTAGCGATTGTTAATGCCCTGCTCAAGATGGCAGAAGGAAACAAGAAATGAAGCGAGAATCTATTTTAACATCCAAGTAAGGAGGAGACAGCAATGGCGATTCAAGGCATTAGATTCAAAATTCAGAGGCCTCTTATAACCTTTTCTATATTTATCATTTACTCGCTACTGCTTACTGATACCGCTCATGCCATGCACATCTCGGAGGGGATACTGCCCTTCAGGTGGGCACTGTTGTGGTTTGTTGTGGCCATACCATTTGTTATTTATGGTATGAAGAGGCTCAAGGAGATATCAAGGATTGATATCTCTTATAAGCCCCTTGTGGGCCTAATGGCTGCCGTGGTATTTGTGATATCCCTTATGCCCATACCGGTCCCCACGGCTGGCACATGCTCACATCCTGGCGGTACAGCCATACCTGCTATACTCATCGGCCCTTCAATTACTGTGCTCATCACCACTGTTGCCCTCTTAATTCAGGCACTGTTTTTCGCTCATGGAGGGCTCAGCACCCTTGGAGCAGATGTGGTGTCTATGGGCGTTATAGGTGCCTTTGTGGGCCTCTGGGTCTTCAAGCTTCTGAGGAGGTTTAAGGTAAGCCTGACCCTCTCAGCCTTTTTTGCAGGTATACTGTCTGACTGGGCCATTTATGCCACCACATCTCTGGAGCTGGCTGCTGGCATAAGGGGAGATGCCCCATTCTGGCCATTGTTCACAAAAATCCTCATAGCCTTTATTCCGACACAGCTTCCACTCGGCATAGTCGAAGGGGCTATGACAGCAGGGATGGTGGGCCTTCTTCTGAAGCGGAGGGCAGACCTGCTTGTCAAATTCGGTGTGATAAAGCCTGAAGAGGCAGGAGGTGCGATATGAAGATCAGAGCACATAAGAATTACAGGAGAGGATTTTGGGCTTTCTTTCTGCTTATCACTTTCAGCCTGTCACTTCTAAGTGATGCCCCAGCAGCAAAGTGGGGAGGGGTTGATGAATCAATTGTAGAAAAGTATGCAGAGGAATATGGCAGGGCCCCGAGAGAGCCCCTCATAAATACTGATCAGGGAGATCTGCTTCTTTTTGTATTCATGATCGGTGGTGCCGTTGGTGGATTCTTCGTGGGTTATTACTGGAGAACATTGACCGGAAATGGAAGCAGGGGTCGTCTGGAACGCAGAATACAAACAGGAGAGAGACAAAAGGTCTGATTTAACTATGGCGGTCTGTGAGTGTTTTTCAGACAACTTCAGGAAGAGGCACCTGCTGTCAGATGTGGATGCAAGGATTAAACTCCTTGTGGTTCTATCACTCCTGCTGATGGTGCTCAGCTACAAAGGGATATTCTTTCCCCTGTTAATAGCTGGTGGCTCTTTTATTCTCTGCCTGAGTATGAGGATACCCCCACGAATGATACTCATCAGGTTTGCACAGCCCCTCTTCATAGCCGTGGTTGTGCTGCTGCTGAAATTCTTTTTTACAGGGGAGGAGCCACTCTTTTCAGTTGGTCTGTATTGTATAGAGATAACGGGTTACAAAGAGGGACTCCTTGAAGGGCTCAGGATTACAAGCAGGATAATCGGGGGTGTGTCCCTTGTGATCGTTTTAGGCTTTGCCACTCCCTTTACAGAGTTTGTTGCTGCCCTTGCATGGCTGAGGGTACCGAGGCAGTTTGTGGAGATAATGCTCTTTGCCTACAGATACCTGTTTGTATTTCTTGAAGATGCCAGTACCATCTATAATGCTCAGAAAAACCGTCTTGGCTATGCTGGAATAAAGAAGGGGCTGCACTCCTTTGGTGTGCTTGCAGGCTCTCTTGTCCTCAGGGGGTTTGAGCAGAGTCAGAAGACATCTGAAGCCATGATACAGCGGGGCTATTCTGGTGATATGCCCCTTCTCAGGGGCAAGCCACTGAAGATGCGGGAACTCCTCGCTGGAGCCCTGATAGTGATTATCGGAGGAGTAATATGGCTGATGTAAATAAGCTCCAGATAGACGATGAGATTATGCTCTTGGTAAAGGGTCTCTCATACAAATACCCGGATGGCACACGTGCCCTGTCAGACATAAATCTGGAGATCAGGCGGGGGGAATTTATCGGACTTCTTGGTGCAAATGGCTCTGGAAAGACCACCCTCCTCAGGGCGATGGATGGACTGATGAAGGGGTTTGAAGGCGAGATATATCTGAAGGGAAGGGATATAAGGACCCTCAAACCAAAGGAGATATACAGACATGTAGGCCTCGTCTTTCAGAATCCTGATGATCAGCTCTTTGCACCAACCCTGTTTGAGGATGTTGCCTTTGGTCCCCTGAACATGGGGATTGATACAAAAGAGGTGGAGAAAAGGGTTATGGAGGCCCTGAAGGAGGTTGAACTGACAGGGCTTGAGAAGAAGTCTGTCCATAATCTCAGCTTTGGACAGAGGAAACGGGCATGTATAGCAGGGCTCCTTGCAATGGGGCATGAGATGTTGCTCCTTGATGAGCCGACCGCTGGACTTGATCCAATGGGTGAGTACAAGATGATGAGGCTCCTTCAGAGGCTCAACAAAGAAGGTGGTGTAACCATAGTGATGGCAACACACAGTGTTGACCTTGTCCCCCTGTTCCTTGACAGGCTTTATATCCTGAGCAGAGGAAGGATCACAAGGGGTGGTACACCTGAAGAGGTCTTCAATGCACCGCAGGAGATGGAGGATATCAAACTGAGACTCCCACAGATAGCAGAACTCATTTATAGATTAAAGCATGATGATGACCTGCCCTTTGAGCGTATTCCTCTCACCATTGGAGAGGCGAGACGGGAGATTGTAAAATCTCTCAACATTCTAACAGGAAGGAGGTGAAAGATCATGAGCAGGGTAAAGGCAACAAAGGTTGAAAAGAAGGGCAACTCACGTGAGAAGGCAGGGATAGTCTCTTTCCATCTCAGGTGTGCGAAGACAGCCAATGGACTGACCCACTTCGTGATGTATGGTGATGTGCCCAGGAAGAAGATGCCCCTTTAGGAGACTTTTTACTGGATTGTCCGGGCAGCCTATGCTGCCCGGACCTTTCAAGAGGTTCAAACCGTTTAAATCGTTCAGGCAGTTAAAGAGGGTGGGGTTTTTATCTGGTCTGAACGGTTTAAATGGCTTGAACAAGCTTAAACATTATCAATCAAGGAGGGAAACATCCATGAGAGAAAACCAGCGTAATCTTTCTTTTATTGATCTTGATGCAGGGTGGAAGCTCGCACTTGACCCAGAGAACCTCTTCTGGAGTGTGATACCGAAGGAGGATGGGAGATTCCTCCTGCCTGAAGGACTTATTGATCTTTACAAGAGAGAGAAGAGACACCTTGATGAGGAGATGTATAACTTCAGGTTCAATGAGCCATTGAACTGTATATATATAGATCCAACAGACAGGTGCAATGCAAACTGTCCCTACTGCTACATCCCTTCTGATATCCGTAAGGGTGGTACGCAGATGACAGGTGAACAGCTTGATACGGTCATGCAAAAGATTATTGAATACTTCAGAGATTTTAAAAAGAAGCCCGTAATAGTCTTCCATGCAGCAGAGCCTTTGCTTGTGAAGGATATAATCTTTGATGCGATCAGAAGGTATCACCGCAGGCTTCTGTTTGGTATCCAGACCAATGCATTACTGCTACAGAAGGAAGATATTGAATTTATAAAAAAATACAGGGTAGGGGTGGGAATATCCCTTGATGCCCCTGAAGTTGATATAAACAACCGCTCCCGCACGACCACCAGAAGGAACGGCAACTATGAAAAGGCTGTTCAGGCGATAGAGTGGTTCAATGGCTATGAGGGGCTGAATGTCATCTCAACTGTCACAAAATACAATGTTCATCACCTTGCCGATCATGTTAAATTTCTGCACAAGAAAAAGGTCCCTGTGGTCCTGCTAAATCCCGTGAGGGTCACACAGAAACCTGCCCTGAGGCTGAAGCCTGATGAAAGAGTCTTTGCCAGATCATTGATAGATGCAGTGGAGACTGCCATGAGACTTACCAGAGAGTCAGGACGTCAGATTGTGGTGGGTAATTTTGCCAATGTTATACTCGCCATTGTATCACCAACTGCCAGACGCATGATGTGCGACATCTCTCCCTGTGGTGGGGGCCGTACATTCCTTACCATTACTGCCAATGGTGATATGCTCCCCTGTGGTGAATTTACTGGCTTCAGGGAGTTTTCAGGTGGAAACATCTTCAAGACCTCTATAGAAAAGGCCATGCGGTCTAAGCCATTCAGAGCAGTGAGGGCGAGGATGGTGGAGAAGATAGAGGAGTGCAATACCTGTGATTACAGGCATATATGTGGTTCTCCTTGTCCTGCCGAGATGTACGGCAGAGGGAATATGTACAGGAAGGCAGAGTTCTGCGAGTTTTATAAAGAGATAATTAAATACGCCTTTAAATGCCTTGCAGAAGGGAAGATCAAGTATCTGCTCAGAAAGGATGCAATGGATCAGATGGTCTTTGAGTACCGATATTAGTCACTGTTGCAGGTTATAATGTGAAGAAGAGGCTGAGATGGGGATACACAACAGGTGCCTGTGCTGCAGCAGCGGCAAAGGCTGCAACATTGCTGCTGTTGCAGAGCCCAGAGCCCGGAGCCCAGAGTACAGATAGAAAGAAGGAAAGTCTGGGCTTTCAGGTTGAGATACCCTTCCCAGATGGAAAGAGGGCAGGATTCAGGGCACATAGCTCTAAACTTTTTACCCTTGGCTCTGAACTCATTGCCATGGCCTCAATTATCAAGGATGCAGGCGATGACCCGGATGTAACAAATGGTGCAGAGATAGTGGCAGAAGTGAAGATACAGAACACAGACAAAAGTGGAAAAGGTGTGGATTCTGTAATCATCAAAGGTGGCCCTGGTGTGGGTATTGTTACCAAGCCCGGGCTTCCTGTGCCTGTAGGAGAGGCAGCTATAAATCCTGTCCCCCGAAGAATGATTGAAGAGGCAGTGAGGGAGGCGATAACAGAGCACAGGACACAGAGCACAGACAAGAGTGGAAAAGATATGGGTTCTGTTATAGATGTCACCATTTCTGTTGTCAATGGTGAGGATATAGCCAGAAAGACATTAAACCCCCGACTGGGCATCGTAGGAGGCATCTCCATTCTGGGCACCACAGGATATGTGAAACCTGTATCGGCTGAGGCATGGACAGCAACCATTACATCTTCAATGGATGTTGCCAGGGCAACGGGCCAGCAGGAGGTGGTCCTTTCCGCTGGCCGGGCCTCTGAGAAGGCTCATATGAAGAGATACAGCTTTCCAGAGGAGTCCTATGTACTGATGGGAGATCACCTTGCCTTTTCACTACAGGAGGCAAAAAGGCATGGATTCAGGAGGATACATCTCTGTGCACAATGGGCAAAGATGCTGAAGATAGCAATGGCAACTCCACAGACCCATGTGAGATTCGGAGCAATAGATATAAAGAAGGCTGTGGATTTTCTGAATGCATCTGGTGCTGATGTGCCCCATGATCAGGAGTTTAATACAGCAAGGGAGATCTTTGAATATATTGCTAAAACCATACCTGATAATTATAGAATCATGGAGAGGGTATGCTCTGCTGCCAGGGATTATGCAGAGGAGATCACAGGGGGCATACCTGTTACAGCGCATCTTGTATCCTATGGAGGAGCGATAATAGCAAACAGTGAATAAACTCTATGTTATAGGCGTGGGCTTCAGACCTCTGGACAGGAAGGCCAGAAAGGCGATCCAGGACTCCCCTGTCATCCTTGCAAATGATAGGGTTATGGAGATATTCAGGGAGTATGAGGAATACGAGGCTGTCAGAGGAAAGATCAAGATAATAAATAATGTCTATGAGACAATGGAATATATCAGGGCCTGGATTACAGAACACAGAACACAGAGCACAGATAAAGACAATCGCGGTCTGGGTTCTAATATCGTCCTTCTTGCATCTGGAGATCCTCTGTTCTTTGGCATAGGGAGAATAGCTGTCAGGGAGTTTGGTAAGGATCTTGTGGAGATACTGCCTGATCTATCAAGCATCCAGGTAGCCTTCTCCAGGATAAAGGAACCATGGGGTGAGGCATTTTTCATAAGCCTTCATGGAGGACCCGATCCTGCAAAGAGGAGGAAGCTTGAATACGAGCTTGAAGAAGTGCCGGCTCTTATAAAAAGATATGGCAGGCTTGGTATCTTGACCGATAAGGTGAATAATCCCTCTGAGATTGCCAGGATGCTTCACTCCTCATCCCTCACCCATCACCTGCCCATCAGGATGTATGTATGTGAAAGACTGGGTTATCCTGATGAGAGGATCATTGAAGGAGCACCAGGAGAGATTGTGAATATGACCTTTGTAGATCCCAATGTCGTGATAGTTCTGAACCCTGAGCACCAGGGCCAGGGTGATAAGAGAGATACAAGATTTGGCCTTAAAGAAGAGGAGATTCAGCACTCAAGGGGTTTGATCACAAAGGATGAGGTGAGGGCCGTCACCATACATAAATTGAGATTACCTCAAAAGGGAATATTCTGGGACATAGGTGCTGGTTCAGGGTCTGTATCAATAGAGGTGGCACGGATAAATCCAGAACTCATGGTCTTTGCCATAGAAAAAAATGACGAGCAGGTAGAGAACATCCAGACAAATATAACAAGGTTTGACATTTCTAATATCAGGGTGATAAAGGGGCAGGCCCCGGATGCCCTTAGAGAATTACCAGCACCTGATAGGGTCTTTATTGGAGGCAGTGGTGGAAGGCTTGAGGAGATTGTGGAAGTCTCTGCAAAGAAGGGGGCAGAGATAATGGTAATAAATGCAACCACAATTGAGACCCTGCAGGAGGCCCTGAATGCCCTGGAGACAAAGGGATTCAATACAGAGGTCTGTCAGGTATCGGTATCAAGCTCCAGGAAGATCAATCAGAAAAGGCACATGGCAGCCCATAATCCGGTCTTTATCATCACCGGTACAAGGCTCAGTATGGATTAAGGCACATAACAGGAGGTTTTAGTGTCAGGGATTCTCTATGTTATAGGGGTAGGAGCAGGTGATCCTGAGCTGATCACACTCAAGGCAATGAGGATTTTAAGAGAGGTGAATATAATCTGTGTACCCAAGGGCAGGGAAGAAGGTGGCAGTCTCGCCCTTTCAATTGCAAAGAAGGCGGTCTCCCTTGATGATAAGGAGATCATAGAGATACATTTCCCAATGAAGAAGACAAGATCCCAGCCTGACCCTGAGCTTGACGCAAGATGGGATGAAGCCACAAAGACGATCCTGGACAGACTGTATGGCGGAAAGAATGTAGCCTTTCTCACCCTTGGGGACCCCACCATCTACAGTACATTCTTTTATCTGCACGAGAGACTGCACAGACTGTCTCCTGAATTAAAGATGATTTTTATACCTGGTGTCTCCTCTATCAATGCATCTGCCGCAGCAGCAGGGATATCCCTTGGTCTTGCTGATGAAAGAGTAGCGATCCTGCCAGCAACCTATATGGATGATATAAGAGCGACGCTCCAGAGGTTTGACACAGTGGTGCTCATGAAGGTTCACAGAGTGGTTGGGAGTGTTGTCAGGGTGCTTGAGGAGATGAACCTTCTGGAGAGGGCTGTCTGTGTCTCAAGGATCGGGATGGATGGTGAAAGGATATTTACAGATCTGAAGAGCCTGAAGGCGGAAGATATTGACTACTTTTCCACCATTATAGTTAGGAAATGACAGAGAAAGATCTGAGAAAATTAAAAGGCCGCTTTACAGAGTATGTTAATCAGTTTTATTCCTCCAGTGAGGGGGATAACAGGAATATAGCACTCAAGGCAAAATATACCCATAATGTATGTAAAAATATAGAACAGATATCCAGTAACATTGATACCCTTTTAATAGTTCAGGCAACAGCTATCTTCCATAATATTGATTCCCCATGTATGCAATATACAGAACCTTTAAAAACAACATTCCCATCATTCATCTCCGTGTCTGTGCGATGAGTTTTATGGGAAACACTCTATTGCAGGGTATGTCAGAGTATGAGCAAGATATTATAATAAATTCATATACCAAGGTTTCAGAATACCTTCATCCGGATAGAGGAGATCAAAGAGCTATCCATACAAAAGAAGATGATGGGGTAGAGAATTGGCAAAGGTCTATTTCATAGGTGCAGGGCCTGGAGATCCTGAACTGATAACCCTTAAAGGCAAAAGGCTTATTGAAAGGGCTGATGTGATCATCTATGCAGGAAGTCTGGTCAATCCCGCCCTTTTTAAGGGTATCAAGGCCGAGGTGTTTGATTCCTCAGGTATGACACTTGATGAGATGGTGAGAATAATGAAGGACTCTGTAGAGAATGGAAAGACTGTGGTGAGACTTCATACAGGAGATACATCCCTTTACAGTGCCATATCAGAGCAGGTAGAGCGGCTCAGAGAACTAAACATAAAGTATGAGATAATTCCCGGTGTCTCTTCAGCAATGGCTGGTGCTGCCATACTTGGTCAGGAGCTCACAATTCCTGAGATAAGCCAGACAGTCATCTTTACACGCATGGAGGGGAGGACCCCGGTACCTGAGACAGAAAGGTTGAGAGAGCTGGCAAAGCATAGATCAACAATGGTGATATTTCTGAGTGTTGGATTGATAGAGAAGGTCAGGGATGAGCTCCTTGAGGGATATCCTGAAGACACCCCTGTTGTTGTGATTGAGCGGGCAACATGGCCTGATGAGCGGGTGGTCAGGGGAAAGCTGAAGGATCTTACAAAGGTTGTCAGGGAGATTGGGATAAAAAAAACAGCCTTAATATACGTTGGTGAAGCTCTCAGGGCCTCAGAGACCTCCTTGAAGAAGGAGTCAAAACTCTATAACAAAGACTTCAGGCATGGATACAGGAGATAACCACTTCTCAATGAAAGCCCCCGGCACAATTATTTTTTATCTTACTGACAATGGTTTTAATCTGGCCAGGAGACTTACAGGCCTTTTCCCTGAGGCTGAAGTTAAGCGTTTTAAAACTACAGAGTTATCCACAACATGGCCTGTCACAAAGAGATTCATCTTTATCATGGCCACGGGCATTGTTGTACGTGCTATAGCTCCATTTATAAAAAACAAGACAATTGATCCAGCAGTTGTTGTACTTGATGAAGGTGGCAGATTTGTGATAAGCCTTCTCAGTGGACATATTGGTGGTGCCAATGATCTTGCAAGGGAGATTGCTACCCATATAGGGGCAGAGGCTGTTATAACAACAGCATCTGATGTGCAGGGGAGGTTGTCGCTGGATCTCTGGGCAGCAGAAAACGATCTCTTTGTGGAGGATGGTGGGAAACTGCGGAAGGTGAGCGCAAGGATCGTAAATGGCAAGCGAATAAGGATAAAGATAGAAGGGGCCTTTGCAGCTCTGAAGCTTCCAGAGGAGTTTATAAAAGTCGATTCAGCAGATGAGGCAGATGTGATAATCACACACAGACTTCTTAATACCAATGCCCTCCTCCTTAGACCAAAGAGCCTCATCCTGGGGATAGGTTGTAACAGAGGCACTACAGCAGAAGAAATTGAGGAGGCTGTAAGGGCCGTTCTTCAGGATAAGGGACTTTCATTCCATGCTGTAAGGGGCATAGCAACCATTGATCTTAAAAGGGATGAGAAAGGACTTCTTGAATTCGCCAGTAATAAAGGTCTGAAGATCGAATTCTTTTCAAAGGATGAACTGAACAGCCTATCCTCGGCCCTGGGAATCAGCGGTTCAGATGCGGTCAGGTCCTCAACAGGTGCAGTAGCAGTTGCAGAGCCTGCTGCTATACTTGCAGCAGGTGCCAATAGGCTGCTTGTATCAAAGCATAAAATTGGAAATGTTACCGTAGCAGTTACAGAGAGTAAGCCCAGAGGCAGACTCTATATTGTGGGCATTGGTCCTGGAAGCATTGACCACCTCACGCCTGCTGCCAAGGCAGCCATTGAGGATGCTGAGGTGATCGTTGGATACAGGACATACCTTGATCTCATACGTGGGCTTTTAGCAGGCAAGGAAGTTATAAGCTCCCAGATGCGGCAGGAGATTGACAGATGTAAGAAGGCTGTGGAGCTTGCTGCTAGTGGCAAGAAAGTGGCTGTTATATCAGGTGGTGACCCTGGTATCTATGCAATGGCAGGGCTGGTATTTGAGATTCTTAAAGCACAGAACAAGGAATACAAAACACAAAGCACGGATAGAAAGAGGGAAGGTCTGAATTCTGTGTTCTGTACTCTGGGCTCTGATATAGATGTTGAGGTGATACCGGGGATTGCAGCCTTAAACGCGGCAGCAGCTAAGCTCGGAGCCCCTTTAATGCATGACTTTGCATCAATAAGTCTTAGTGATCTCCTCACACCATGGGATATTATTGAGAAGCGACTTGAGGCAGCAGCATCAGCAGACTTTGTGATAATCCTTTATAATCCCAAGAGCAAGGGGAGAAAGGAACAGATACAGAAGGCACGGGATATCATCCTCAGGTTCAGACCATCCTGCACACCTGTTGGTATAGTTAGGGCTGCCATGAGAGAGGATGAGAGGATAATTATTACTGATCTGAAGAACATGTTCAATCAAGATATAGACATGCAAAGCATAGTGATTATCGGTAATTCTCAAACATTTATATGGAATAAACGCATGATAACTCCAAGGGGATATGAAGAAAAATTTAAAATCAAAAATTCAACACTTAAAAGTTAAAGATGGTGTAGCCTTTTTATGGGATGAGTCTTTCCTATGGGGACTTATGGCTTATAAGGCTCTTAAAGCGATAGGCCTTCGGTTTGACCTTATCCGTTCAGAGGAAATAAAGGCAGGTGCGCTAGACAGGTACAGGATGCTTTTTGTCCCTGGAGGATGGGCTTCCAACAAACGGAAGGCCCTTGGGGATGCTGGTGTTAAGGCAATACGAGATTTTGTAAGCAAGGGTGGTAATTACCTCGGATTTTGTGGTGGTGCCGGATTGGCAACAATGACAAAAGATGGAATAGGGCTATTAAACATTAAAAGGAAGAAATCAGAGGAGAGAGTTCCAAGTTTCAGCGGAAGAATTTATTTAAATATCTATACACATTCCATATGGCGGAATGTATTATCTGACGTAAGACAATCTTCTCAACCTGCTTTTCATGTCTGGTGGCCCTCACAGTTTCAAATAGAAGATGACAGCATAAAGGTACTTGCTACCTATGGTAAGGCTCTACCTGATTCTTTTAGCTCAGATTTGAATGTTGGAGATGTGGAGAGCTATATTAATTGGTCAGAACTTGAGAATGAATATCGTATTAACCTGGATCCAAGACGACTTTATGGAGAGCCTGCTGTAGTAGAAGGTAATTATGGCATGGGTAAGGTGATCCTCTCACTTGTTCATTTTGATACCCCAGGTGATATAAATGGGCAATATGTACTGAAGAATCTATGGAAATATCTTGCAAGAGAAGAACCAAAACCGGAGATACAACAGGTGACCAGTGAACAAAGAAAAAAGAGAAACCCTTATTTTGAACTTTATTGCCTATGTTCTGAACTGATCCATCTTGGAGAACGCAACTTTCTATGGTTCTGGAAAAATCCTATGCTCCTTCAATGGAGACGGGGAGTAAGGGGACTCGAATACAATACCCTATATATAATGCTAAGAGAGATTTATGAGATCCTTGATGTTCAAAATATAAATATTAACCCACACGCCCTTAAAAGAATTAAAAATTTATGCGTGCCATTTTTGGAAAAATCGAAGAAACTTCTTATATTAGAACGAGTGGCTCTTAATCGAGGATATATTACTTACGAGAGATGTGATGATCCCAAAATTCAAAGGTTAAGGATGGAGCTGTTCTCCACTACAAAACACCATAGGGGTATGTTTAAAAAACTCTTAGATGAGGTNGACAGAGTGTTATTTAGCCTTCTATCAAATAAACATAACTAACATAGCTTGAACTTTCAGATTTCATGAGGAAATCCTTTCTTAAAAAATATCAAACTGAAATATAAAAGAGGTAGCGTCAAGAATTTTTCGTACATTTCTTTGGTAATCTAATTGGATGATATTCAGAATACAACCCCAGTTGATAATCAGAAAGTTATTATAGCCCTGTGGGGCAGTAGTGTCCGCTAAAAAATTATCATAAGGCTTGAAACCTCTGTCAAAGGTGATAGAATATCACCTGTACAACCAATAATGACAGGAGGTTCAAGCCAT
>Ga0180893_131_pt1 | contig 15391 bp, 17 predicted proteins | sample Deesub1362A_J573_FD_124286 | JGI IMG/M metagenome (GOLD analysis project Ga0180893, IMG submission 124286) | Nitrospirae bacterium JdFR-81 | reverse complement strand
GAGGCTTCTTCTTTATCCCTGGGGACGAAGGGTCTGATATTCCTCCTCTTCCATGGTTTATTATTCTCACAGTGGATACTATGTCCTAACCGGAAAGAGGGAGAAGCTTGACAGGGATGCTATAGTGCATGGGACCATAATGGTGAAGGACGGGAAGGCGATGATCAAAGAGATGCTCGAAGGCAAGGCCATGAGGGAGCTCTACAAGGAAGGAGCATTTGATAAGGAGGTCATGGAAGACCTCCACAGACTGGGTGAGAAGATGCTTGAGGTTATCGAGCAGGTGGAGAAACTCCATAATAGCCTCTTCAAGGAGTCGAAATAAAAAGGGTGGTGTCATGGCAAAGAAGATAGATCCAGTATGCAAGATGGAGGTTGATGAGAAGGATGCGGTTACAAGGGAGTGTGGCGGGAAGATCTATTATTTCTGTTCTGAAGGCTGTCGTAATAAATTTGTTGTTGATGAGGTCTGTGAACTTCCCCGCACATCCTATGACCTGATAATAATCGGCGGTGGCCCTGGCGGTCTTACGGCTGCTGTGTATGCTGCCATCCTGAGGATGGAGGCCTTCCTTATAACAAAAGACCTGGGTGGTCAGGCCATCGACAGCACAAAGATAGAGAACTATATGGGTTTTGACTTTATCACAGGGCCTGAACTCATAGAGAAGTTCCAGTATCAACTGATCCACTCCCACTATATAGATCATCTTATAAGTGAGGTAGAAAAGATAGAACCAGCAGAAGGCGGTTTTTATGTCACCACCTCTGAGTTGAGTAGATACTCTGCCAAGGCCCTGATTATCGCCACTGGAATGACAAGGAGAAGGTTGAATGTTGAGGGTGAGGAGAGGTTTCAGCGAAAAGGGGTATTTTACGGGAACATCCAGGATCTATCCTTTGTTCAGGGGGAAGATGTGGCGGTAATTGGTGGTGGAAACTCGGCACTCCAGATAGTTGAAAACCTCCACACAGTAGCACGCAGTATATATCTCATCTCTGACACCAGGCTCACCGCAGACCCGGTAATAATCGAGAGGACGAATAGCTTCAAGAACCTCAGGAGGTATGAGGGTTATAAGGTTCTCAGGTTTACAGGCAAAGATACACTCTCAGGGATAATAATAAGGGAGAGGGGGAAGGAGGAGACAGTCGACATCCCTGTAAAAGGGGTCTTTATAGCCATAGGACTGAAGCCCAACTCCTCACTTGTGTCAAACCTGGTTAAACTGAATGAGAAGGGCGAGATAATCATCAATCCTGACTGCTCAACATCCTATCCTGGCATATTTGCTGCCGGAGACGTCACCAATGCATACGGCAAGAGGATAGTCATAGCCTCTGGCGAGGGCGCAAAGGCAGCACTGGCAGCCAGGCAGTATATCCTAAATCTCAGAAGGTCCGAGGGATCGGGCAAGATACCGGTAAGACAGAATATATGATCATAGAATGAGGACGGAGGAAGGGTGCTCCAGAGCGTAGACGTTGGGCAAAGATCCATCAGGGACTACAGGGGGATTGTGGCAGATGAGATACTCGACAGGCTGAATGGGTTAGCAGAAACCCTGCGAGGGCTTCGTATACTGCACCTAAACGCCACACCATACGGTGGAGGGGTTGCGGAATTGTTGAGATCAATCGTCCCTCTCCTAAATGATCTTGGTCTGGTGGCCGAGTGGAAGATCATCAGTGGCGATCAGGAGTTTTTCCAGGTGACCAAGACCATCCACAACGCCCTACAGGGCAGCAACAGACCCCTCAATAAGGATGATCAAAGGGTCTATATTGAGACCACAAGACACAATGCGACCATGCTGGAGGAGACCTATGATGTGGTATTTGTCCATGATCCCCAGCCTGCGCCGATACCTGCATTCAAAGGCAAGGGCAGGTCCCTCTGGGTCTGGAGGTGCCACATTGATACCTCCAGCCCAAACCCAGAAGTCTGGGCCTTCCTACATCAATGGCTGAGCGTATATGATGCTGCTATCTTCACCCTTGATGAGTTTGCCCCACCTGACTTCCCTGTAAAGCAGGTAGAGATCATCCCTCCAGCGATCGACCCCCTCAGCCCCAAAAACTTCCCCCTGCAGAATATTGCACGCAAGGTATTGGGGTGGTTAGGGGTAAGATTGAATGGCCCTTTGATTACACAGGTTTCACGCTTTGACCCATGGAAGGATCCGCTCGGGGTGATCGAGGCCTATCGTATTGTTCGGAGACATGTCCCGAACCTTCAGTTAGCCATGGTTGGATCGATGGCACTTGATGATCCAGAAGGCTGGGAGGTTTACCATAAGATACGGAGAGAGGGAGAAAAAGACCCGTCTATTCATATATTCACCAATCTCACAGGGGTGGGCAATATCGAGGTGAATGCCTTCCAGTCTCTATCCGATGTCGTTGTACAGAAATCTATCAGGGAGGGGTTCGGCCTTGTTGTCTCAGAGGCCCTGTGGAAGGAAACACCTGTAGTGGCAGGTCAGGCAGGCGGCATACCACTGCAGATGGCTGATGGTGCTGGTGGGTATCTGGTGAACGATGTCGAGGAGTGTGCAGAGGCAATCCTTAAATTATTGATGAATAAGGATCAGGCCCTTGAGCTTGCAAAGAGGGGCAAAGAGCGTGTTCGACAAAACTTCCTCCTACCACGACTGCTGCTTAACGAGCTCTCACTGATCAAACGCCTCACCGATGGAAGACCCCTGTTGAGGAAAGACTGGGAGGCATGGCGTGATCGTGTCTGCGGCATGGCTGTGAGTGAGTCAGCCCATGTCTTTAGCGCCGAATTCATGGGTAAGAGCTATGTCTTCTGTTCCGAGGGGTGCCGTGACAGATTTGTTGCCCATCCAGAGCGTTATATATAAACCCTATGAACTCAAAAAGAAATATGGAGGTCTTCATGCTAAAAGACAGGAGGACGATAATTGCGGCTCTATTGATAATCGCCTCTTTTCTATCCATAACACATAATGTATGGGCAGTATGGGGGGAGGCGGTTACAGGATATTTGTCACAAACAGGGATTCAAATGATCTCTCTGTAATAGACACAGAAGACAACAGGATAATCGCAAGGATAGAGGTTGGTAAAAAGCCCACCTATGTGGCTGTGAGTCCTGACGGCAGGTATGCCTTTGTGGTCGCCACTGGCTCAAGGAGCCTATACACTATAGATACAAAAACCCTGAAGGTTATTAAGGAACTGCCCCTTGGTGAGGCGCCAAAGGGTGTGGGTGTCACAAATGACAGCAGGTCTGTTTATGTGGTGAATGAAGGGGCAACATCAAGTAATATATACGTCTTCAGGATTGATACGTGGAAGAGGATCAGGACGATCCTGGTGGGCAGACTCCCGCACAATGTTGCCTTCAACCCTGTAAGACCGATTGCCTATGTAACAAATGGTGGTTCGAGGAGTCTCAGCAACATAAACGTTGAGACTCACTCCCTGATCCATGAGATTGAGTTTACAGGAGAGGGTGCACCTCATAACCTTGCGATAAGTCCTGACGGAAGGTATGGTGTTGTCACCAACAAGACGACCGACGATGTGGTGGTTATTGAATTGAAAAACGATAGGATAATCAGACGTATCCCTGTCTCAAAAGGCCATCATGGTATCGATATAAGTCCGAAGGGGGATTATGCGTATGTTTCAGGAGTAGGTTCTGATGTGGTTACGGTTATTGATATAAAAGAGTGGAAGGTGGTAAGGCAGATAAAAGTTGGGGAAGGGCCTCATGGTGTAAGATTTTCCCCTGATGGGAGGAGGGCATATGTGGCCGTAACAAAAGAGGATATGGTGGCGATAATAGATACAAAAAGACAGGTGGTAATCGATAAGATCCCTTCACACAAGTTTCCATTCTGGATAGCAATAGGAAGATAGGGGGTTAAAGATGGGATATCCAGAACATTCAGGGCATCATGCACATCCCAAAACAGGAGGGGATATTCATAAGGGCCATGATGAGATGCCGCATAAGGCACGCCCTGCACCTGAAGGGCGTAGTGGACATAAAGGGCATGTAGATCACCATGCCCACATGGTGGCTGATTTCAGAAGACGATTCTGGATATCTCTTATGGTCACCGTCCCCATCCTTGCCCTCTCACCACTGATACAGAGGCTCCTGGGACTCGACAGGACAATAAGATTCACGGGAGACCTCTACATCCTCTTCCTGCTTTCGTCCTTTGTCTTCTTTTATGGTGGATATCCGTTTTTAAAGGGAATTTATGATGAGCTCAAGGCCTTAAAGCCAGGAATGATGACACTCATCTCGGTCGCCATAACAACTGCATATGTCTATAGCAGTGTGGTCGTCTTTGGCCTTGAGGGCAAGATATTCTTCTGGGAGCTTGTTACCCTTATTGACATCATGCTCCTTGGCCACTGGATAGAGATGAAGTCTGTGATGGGCGCATCGAGGGCACTTGAAGAGCTTGCCAGGCTCATGCCCTCAGAGGCACACCTGTTAATGTCCGATGGTAGCATAAAGGATGTTCCACTTGAAGAGCTCAAGAGTGGTGACAGGATCCTGGTAAAACCTGGTGAAAAGATACCAGCTGACGGACGGATAATAGAAGGGCAAACCTCTGTAAATGAGGCAATGCTTACAGGCGAGTCAGTGCCTGTATCAAAGGGAGCAGGGGATAAGGTAATAGGTGGCTCTATCAATGGAGAGGGTTCTATCACCGTAGAGATAGAGAAGACAGGGAGGGAGTCCTTTCTCTCTCAGGTAATCGAGCTCGTCAGAGAGGCACAGGAGAGCAAATCAAAGACCCAGGACCTTGCCAACCGAGCAGCCCTCTGGCTCACCATGGTAGCCCTCACAGCAGGAGGAATCACACTCTTTATATGGCTTGTAATAATGAACAGGGACTTTGCCTTTGCCCTTGAAAGGACCGTAACAGTGATGGTCATCACCTGTCCCCATGCCCTTGGGCTTGCAGTGCCCCTTGTGGTGGCTGTCTCCACCGCCCTGTCAGCAAGGAATGGTCTGCTGATACGGAACCGTTCTGCCTTTGAGAGGGCCAGAAATATCCAGGCGATCATCTTCGATAAGACAGGCACCTTAACAGAAGGGCGCTTTGGCGTGACGGATGTTGTTGTGATCGATACGGAGATGAGCGAAGGCGAACTCCTCACCCATGCCGCATCTGTTGAGGCACACTCTGAACATCCAATAGCAAAAGGCATAGTCTCCTCATCTCCACAGACATATCCTGTAGAGGGTTTCAGGGCGATACCCGGGAAGGGCGCAGAGGGGAGGGTCAATGCAAGAGAGGTCAAGGTCGTGAGCCCTGGATATCTCAGGCAAAAGGAGATAGTAACAGGAGACAGGAGGATAGGGGACCTCCTATCGCAGGGCAAGACCGTGGTCTTTGTGATAATAGATGGAGAGTTAAAGGGGGCCATTGCCCTGGCTGACATAATAAGGCCTGAGTCAAAAAAGGCCATCTCCATGTTAAAGGCCATGGGGATCAGGTGCATGATGTTAACGGGTGACAACAGACAGGTTGCCAGGTGGGTATCGGAGGAGCTCGGCCTTGATGAGTATTTTGCCGAGGTCCTCCCGCAGGAGAAGTCAGAGAAGATAAGAGAGGTCCAGTCAAGAGGGCTTATAGTGGCCATGACAGGAGATGGGGTAAACGACGCCCCTGCCCTTGCCATGGCAGATGTAGGCATCGCCATAGGTGCAGGCACAGATGTGGCTGTTGAGACAGCAGACATCATCCTGGTAAAGAGCAATCCCCTTGATGTGGTGGCAATCATAGCTCTTGCAAGGGCAACATACAGAAAGATGATACAGAATCTTGTATGGGCCACAGGATACAATACCTTTGCAATCCCCCTCGCCGCTGGGCTGCTCTACAAGTGGGGTGTTCTTCTGACCCCTGCCATGGGGGCAGTGCTCATGTCTCTGAGCACCATAATTGTTGCAATAAATGCAAGGCTTTTAAAATTAGGAGGGGAAAAAGATGAGTTATACAAGAGAAAGAAGGCTTAATGAGGCGATGGATAGCCTCAACGAGGCAAAGACCATAAAGGATGCAAGGGTGAGCAATCTCGCGGTACTCACAAAGCTGTACCATAGCATGATCTATGCCATTATGGGCCTCTTTGAGATCGATGACATTGGCACCCTCACCCACGATGACCTGATAAACCGATTTGAGAGGGAATACATCCTTACTGGAAAGGTCAGGAAGGAATACAATGAGGCCCTGAGGTTTGCCTATAACATAACACATGAATGTGACTGTGGACACATGAAGGAGCCTGCTGACAGCGACATAGAGGATCTCATGCCAATAGCCGAGGAGTTTGTCAGAGAAGTGGAGGGATAAATGAGAAGGAGTGATGATAGAGTGTCTTGATTAGAGATTATCGAGGAGAAGCCCTCCGGGGCGAAATATTGAGTATCCTTGTTGAATTAAGGACCGCAAGTATTGCCACCCCCACATCTGCAAACACGGCCTCCCACATGGTCGCCACACCAATTGCGCCAAAGATAAGGAAGAACGTCTTAACAGCAAAGGCCATGGTTATGTTCCCGAGGACGATCCCTTTTGTCCTTTTAGATACATACATTGCATCAAGGAGGGCAGAAAGCCTGTCCTTCATCAAGACCACATCAGCGGCTTCTATGGTGATATCAGAGCCAAACCTGCCCATTGCTATCCCGATATCAGACGCCATCAACACCGGAGCATCATTTATACCATCACCAACAAAGGCGATCTTGTCCCTCTTCCGATCCACATCCCTCTCAAGCCTCTTAACGATCTCCACCTTCTGCTGGGGAAGGAGTTCTGCATGAAACTCGTCTATCCCGAGCTGTCTTGCCACACCCTCAGCGGCTTCTCTATCATCACCGGTAAGCATAACTATACGCCTTATCCCTTCCCTCCTGAGCGAGACAATGGTCTGCATGGCATCGCCCCTGATCCTGTCACTAAGCACTATATATCCTGCGTATCTCCTGTCCACGGCCACATGAACGATGGTCCCCTCTGTCACGCAGGTATCATGTTCAATATTATAACCATCCATATGGAGTATCCTGTCGTTTCCTGCAAGGATCTCTCTTCCCTCGGAGAGGACCTTAACCCCGTGAGATGGGATCTCCTCGTACTGCTGTATTAAACCTTTGTCAACGCTTTGTCCATAGGCCTCGGAGATGGACCTTGCAATCGGATGGTTCGAGAGGCTCTCGGCTACTGCTGCAAATCTGATAAGTTCATCCCTTGTAAAACCATTAGAGGGCCTTACATCTACCACCTTGAATACTCCCTCGGTGAGTGTGCCTGTCTTATCAAATACCATGGTATGGAGATTCCTGAAGCCCTCAAGATAATTGGAGCCCTTAAAGAGGACCCCCCTCTTTGCAGCAGCCCCGATTCCACCAAAGAATCCCACAGGGATCGACAACACAAGGGCACAGGGACAGGCGATAACCAGAAACACCAGGGAGCGATAGACCCACTCAGAGTAGGTCTCTACGTGTGAAAATAGTGGGCTCAATGCCTCCACCTGATACAGCAGTGGTGGCAGGACCGCTATAAGAAAGGCGGCAGAAACCACCACCGGCGTGTATACCTTTGAAAACTTCGTGATAAACCTCTCTGTTGGCGCCTTCCTGACTGTAGCCTTTTCCACCAGCTCCAGTATCTTGCTTACCGTGGATTCCTCAAACGGCCTTGTCACCCTAATTGTAATTACAGCATTTTTATTAACCATTCCGGAAAGCACCTCATCACCTGGGCCAAGCGACCTCGGCATCGACTCACCGGTAAGTGCTGATGCGTCAACGGTGGTCTCTCCCTGAAGTATCACACCATCAAGCGGGACCCTCTCTCCTGGCTTTATCACGATTGTATCTCCTACACAGACATCCTCAGGGCGCACTGTTGTAGTCATGCCACCCTTCAGGAGATTGGCATGGTTTGTCCTGATCCTCAGGAGGCTCTTTATCGAGCCCTTTGAATGACTGACAGCCCTGTCTTCAAGGTATTCACCCACCTTAAAGAAGAGCATCACACCAACGGCCTCGGGAAGCTCTCCTATGGCAAAGGCACCAAGGGTAGCAATACTCATAAGGATGTTTTCACTGAAGAAGTCCCTTCTTAAAAGACCCTCTCCTGCCTTTTTAAGGACATCATAGCCTGAGATCAGATAGGCAAGGAGGTAGGGAACAAAGGCATACCAGAAATCTATGGAGCGCAGACCACCCTCTCTGGCATCGGGCAGGAGATAATAATCGATCAGAAGGGCGATGACAAAGAGGGTCCCTGCATAGCCTATCTTCTTGAGGATTAAGGCCCCTTCCCCAGCTCCCTCATCACCCTCCCCTACTCTGCTGATCTCTTCCATCCCCATGTCTGATTCGTGTCTCAAGGTCATCTCCGGCAGTCCCCTCCCATCATCCCATCTCCTCCACATGCCTCAGCCCTTCGTCAAAGAGCCTCTTTATATGATCATCGTCAAGGCTATAGTAGACCATCTTGCCATCCTTACGATATCTCACCAGCCTCATGTTCCTCAAAACCCTCAATTGGTGAGAGACCGCTGATTTGGTGGTCCCGAGTAGATTGGCAAGGTCACACACACAGAGCTCCTGCTGCGCAAGTGCAAAGACAATCTTTATCCTCGTCAGATCTCCCAGGGCCTTGAAGGTTTCGGCAAGGGACAGCAGTGTCTCGTCAGGCTTTAATCTCCTCCGCACAGATGCAACCCTCTTTGGATCAAAGAAGTCGACCTTACAGACAGGCTCTCCACCCCCTCTCCTGGCCATCCTGCCCTCCTGCTTCGTAAGATAGTTGAATAATTGTTCAATTATAGCAATTATCCTATATTCTTTCAACTATCTCATCAACCGTTCCGTAGATAGGTAAAAACGATATTGACATACCATGGGGGGGTATGGTATAAATAAATCAGGATTAAAGACCAATATGGCGATGGAGGAGGGAATATGAGGAATCCGAGTCATGAGGATCAGCTTGTAGCGCTGAAGAGGATAGAGGGGCAGATACAGGGTGTCCAGAAGATGATAAAGGAGAGGCGGTACTGTGTGGATATACTCACACAGCTACATGCGATAGTCGGGGCGATTCTGAGGGTGGAGAACAAGATCCTCAGGAGACACCTGGAGGGATGTGTCACTCATGCCCTCAAGGGAAAGTCAGAAGCAGAAAAACAGGAGAAGATAGACGAGGTAATAGATTTGATAATGAAGTTCCGGAAGACCACATAGTAAAGGAGGGGCGTTATGAGTTACTATTTCAGCAAAAGGCTGAATATTACTTTTGACGAGGCGTTAAAGAGGGTGACAGAAGAATTGAAGAACGAGGGTTTCGGGGTCCTGACAGAGATTGATGTAAAAAAGACTCTCAAGAATAAACTTGATGTGGACTTCAGAAACTACAAGATCCTTGGTGCATGTAACCCACCCTTTGCATACAGGGCGCTTGAGGCAGAAGACAGGATCGGGCTGATGCTCCCCTGCAATGTCATCGTTCAGGAGAGAGACGGTAACGAGGTGGAGGTATCCACCATCGACCCCATGGCCTCGATGCAGGCAATTGATAACCCTGACCTCAGGGGTGTGGCCGAAGAGGTCAGGGATAAACTAAAGAGGGTTATTGATAACCTTTAAAGGGGGGATCGGGATGACGGACAGGATGGTCACGGTCTACACACAGGCAGGATGAATGTTCTGTGGAAAGGTGAAAGAGTTTCTTTCACAAAAGGGAGTCCAGTTTATTGAGAGAGAGGTTACAAAAGACAGGGATGCATTAAATGAACTGAAAAAAATGGGTATAATGACAACTCCTGTCACGGTTATAAACGGGGAAAAGGTGATCGGATACGACATAGAAAGGCTTGAGCAATTGCTCGGCAAATAAAAGGGAGGCAAGAATGCACTGGATGAATGGATGGGGTGGAGGTTTTGGTGGAATATTCATGATACTATTCTGGGTATTGATCATAGTGGGGGTCATATACCTGGTAAAACTCGTTACAGCCGGCACAAAGACGGAGGAGAAGAGGGATGACGCCCTTGAGATACTGAAGAAGAGATACGCAAGGGGAGAGATAAGCAAGGAGGAGTTTGAAGAGCGAAAGAAGGATCTGATCGAATAAAGGATAATGATAATCACCAGGTTCCTGAAAGTGAGTGCTTTGGTCCCCTGCCTTTCCGCCCTGCTCCTGATTCTTCCCCTTCTGTCAGACTCTGCCCCTATAGAGACAGATTTCAGGGAGGACTTTGATTCGGACAGGCTATCCATATTCCAGTGGGGGAATACCAACATTCAAGCTCTATAACTTCAGGAGTGATCCAGAGATGGTATTGAACTCATCAGGCATCAATTATCTAAAGCTCGGGCTGTCCGAGAGTGAAGTCTATCCATCAGGCTTCATATATACAAAGGACCGTTTCTCTTATGGTTCCTATTCAGCAAGGATAAAGGTTTCTGATGTTCCTGGGGCAGTAGCGAGTTTTTTTGCCTGTTCGGAGATTGCCAAGGTATTTTCAGATGGAACTCATGATGAGATAGACTTTGAACTCATTACCGCCAGACCCCATGCAGTGCTTATGACCACCTGGTATATGGCAACAGGCATGGAAGGTGCTGACCAGACCCCCACGCACAATTCCTTTCTCTGGGAAGACCCATCCTTTGATATTCGTGACTGGCACGTATACAGATTCGACTGGTATCCCGACAGGGTAGAGTTTTATATAGATGGGATAAAGCGCTGGACGAGCAGGAGGGCCATCCCCAGGAGGGAGCTGCAGATAGCCCTCCACATTTACACCATCTCCTCATGGCAGGAAGTGGAATTCCCACCAAAGGGCGAGGTATACCAGATGACCGACTGGGTGGAGTATAGAGGGTTGAGGGTGAGGAGCAGTTCAAGATTGAACCAATAGAGTGTATCAATTTTAGATAGCACACAGGAGGAAGAGAAAATGATAAAGTCCTTGACTATAGTGGCGCTGATAATAGCCACTTTATATTCCCATGCGTCTGCCCAGATGGGCCACGGCATGATGAGGGGAGGCCACATGACTGATGAAGGGCACACTGAGGGTGCGATGGGCAGGGGCCAGATGATGGATCATGATGAGATGATGAGCATGATGACAGAGATGACAGGCCAAATAACAGAAATGTTACAGGAGATAAGGAGAAAGTTTACAGAATCGCTGAGATGATGAGGGAACTCGCAGCAGAGATGAACAGGATATCGTTTATGATGGAGAGGGAGGATGTGACGGAGGAAGAGATGAGGGACCTGAAAGAGCGGATAACAAAGATCCAGGGAAAGATACAGGGGTTATAATATGCAAGACGGGAGCTGTCCACTGCCAGAGCCTGAGGTAAAAAGACAGGGGAAGGTATCCACCAGGGCAAAAAGGATAGACATTCCCATAAGGGGGATGTCATGTGCCTCCTGTGCATCACGCATCCAGAGGGCCCTCTTAGGCATAGAGGGGGTTGAGGATGCGAGTGTAAATTTTGCTGCAGAGAAGGCCACCGTATTTTATGATCCTTCCAGGGCCAGGGTAGAGGAATTTATAAAGACCATCCAGGATCTGGGTTATGGGGTTTCCACAAGCAGGATAACCATACCCATAAAAGGGATGTCCTGTGCAGCCTGTGTAGGGAAGGTTCAGAAGGCCCTCTCTTCACTTGAAGGGGTGATCTCTGTCTCTGTCAATCTTGCCACAGAGCGGGCCACGGTGGAATACAATCCTCTTCAGGTGGGGATGAGAGACTTTAAGAAGGCCATCAAGGAGAGGGGCTATGACGTAGTAGAACTCACTCCTGGAGAGGATATAGTTGAAAAGGAAAAGAGACAGCGGGATGAGGAGCTGAGGAGACTGAAGAGAAAGTTTACCACAGGGGTAGTACTCACGATCCCCCTCTTTGTGCTCGTCTACTGGGACAGGATAGGCCTGTCGGCAATAGTTGATATACCAAGACAGGTCAACTTTTTCCTTCAGCTTATCATAGAGACACCGGTGCAGTTCTGGGTTGGCTGGCAATTCTACACAGGGGCCATCAAGGCAGCCAGACACAGGACCACCAACATGAACACCCTCATAGCAGTGGGCACATCAGCCGCCTACATCTACAGTGTGACTGCCACATTCTTTCCCTCCCTCTTTGAGATCAAGGGTTACACAGCAGAGGTCTACTTTGACACAGCCGCTGCCATCATAGTACTCATCCTCCTTGGCAGACTACTTGAGGCAAGGGCAAGGGGACAAACCTCTGAAGCAATAAAGAAGCTCATGGGTCTGCAGGCAAAGACAGCCAGGGTCATAAGAGAGGGCAGAGAGATTGACATCCCGGTTGAGGAGGTTGAGATTGGCGATATTGTGGTGGTGAGGCCTGGAGAGAAGATCCCGGTGGATGGCGTGGTAAAGGAAGGACACTCAACGGTGGATGAATCCATGATATCTGGAGAGTCTATACCGGTTGAGAAGAAGCCAGGCGACGAGGTCATAGGTGCAACCCTGAACAGGACAGGCACATTCAAGTTCGAGGCCACAAAGGTGGGCAGGGAGACCATGCTTGCGCAGATAATAAACATGGTCCAGGAGGCCCAAGGTTCAAAGCCTCCCATTGCTAGGCTTGCTGACAGGATCGCATCGGTCTTTGTTCCTGTGGTTATGGGGGTTGCAACCCTCACATTTCTTGTCTGGTACTTTTTTGGACCAGAACCGGCTCTTACCTATGCACTCCTTAATTTCATTGCCGTAATGATAATTGCCTGTCCGTGTGCCCTGGGGCTTGCAACACCCACTTCCATCATGGTAGGCACAGGCAAGGGGGCAGAAAACGGCATTCTCATACGGGGAGGGGAGGCCCTTGAGACTGCCCACAGGATAAATACAATTGTCTTTGACAAGACAGGCACCCTAACAAGGGGAGAGCCTGTGGTAACAGATATTCTCATCCCTGGAGGATCATCTATTGCTGAAAGCGAGATACTCAAGTATGCTGCCTCAGCCGAGAAAGGCTCAGAGCATCCCCTTGGAGAGGCGATAGTAAAGAAGGCCCAGGAGGAAGGCATCAGCCTCATTGGGCCCACGGACTTTCAGACGATCCCAGGCCATGGCATAAAGGCCAGGATAGAGGGCAGGGAAGTTCTTCTTGGGAACGAGGAATTCATGAAGGACGCAGGACTTGGCATATCCTCCATGGAGGCAGAAGCCCGCAGGCTTTCTGAGGAAGGGAAGACCCCCATGTATGTGGCGGTTGATGGTGCTATAAAGGGAATTATAGCGGTAGCCGATACCCTTAAGGAAGAGGCCGTCCAGGCAATACAGGCCCTGAGGAGGCTTGGGGTTGAGACCGTGATGATCACGGGAGACAACAAGAGAACTGCACAGGCAATTGCCAGGCAGGTAGGGATAGACCGTATTCTTGCGGAGGTACTTCCTGAGGACAAGGCAAAGGAGGTCAAACGTCTACAGGATGAAGGGAAGATAGTTGCCATGGTAGGAGATGGCATCAACGATGCTCCTGCCCTTGCCCAGGCAGACGTGGGTATTGCCATAGGCACAGGCACAGACATAGCCATGGAGGCATCAGACATAACCCTTATCAGGGGGGACCTGAATGGAGTTGTAAGTGCAATCACACTCTCAAGGGCCACCATAAGGAATATCAAACAGAACCTCTTCTGGGCCTTTGCCTACAACACCATACTCATCCCCGTAGCTGCAGGGGTTCTCTTCCCCTTCTTTGGCATACTGCTGAACCCCATGTTTGCAGCAGCAGCAATGGGCATGTCCTCGGTCACCGTTGTAACAAACGCCCTGAGGTTGAGAAAGGTCAGGATAAGGTGAGATAAAAATACTTCTTTTAGAGCCCTTTTATCAAATTTGAAACCATGTCTGTGAATCGCACATTTTTTATTTGAAGAAAGGAGCCCCTCATGAGGGGGATTATAAATTACACAGCTCATGGGACAAGATATATTGCCCTTTCTTCTTTGATCAATCTTTTCTAAAACCTTTTTACAATCTCTCTAAAAATGGTAAAATTTCTTTGGTATCTTTCATTCTTACCTCACGTACTCTTATTAGTCATCCCTTGGTTTTTTGGTCCAGAAGGTATTTTACCAATTTACACTATCTCTGATACCCTCTTCCCTTCTCCAGACACAATTAATGTTACACTACCAGCAGAAGGGAAAAAGAATTTCAGCCAACTTAAAAAGAACTTAAAAGAAGAAAATAATGAAGAGAATTCTCATTGATGCCATTGTGGTACTCAAATGGTATCTTCTTTCGGAATTATCCTGCTCTCTAATTTAGAGAGTTTAGAGATAATGGAGAAAACAGGTATTAAATATCCTCAATGAGCCATTTCCAGACAGGCATGACATTAATGGTAAGGTTGTTCCTTTTAATGACCTTCTCCTGATGTTTTGTTAAGATTCTGCCCCTCTTCAACTTGAAATACTCAAGTGCCTCCAGAATACCTTCAATCTCCCTCTCCTCGTTTACTCCACTCTGTAAAGACAGACTCACCTGTATGGCCTCTGCTATCTTACTGCTCCTTCTTATTATAAAATCACATTCTCTCCTTCCCCTGAAATAAAATACCTCCTCCCCTCTCCTCTTCAACTCAATAAATACAAGATTCTCAAGTAATCTTCCCTCGTCTTCAGAAAAGAAGAAAGATACATTGTTCCTGAGACCATTGTCTATGACATAAATCTTTTTCCCTGTCACCATCTGTCTCTTCAGAGAATANTCATATCTTGGCAATTCAAAAACCANAAAGCCCTCCTGCATAAACTCAATGTAANTCTTCACTGATGTTACACTCTTAAAACCCAGGATGTTTTTGAGGGAATTGTAGGTAATCTCCTTTGTAAAATTTGAGAAGAGAAATGATGCCAGATGTTTGAAGGCCTTTACTTCTTTTATCTTAAATCGTACCAGAATGTCCCGGTAAAGTATGTCATCGTATATTCTCTTGAGAAATTCTGTATCATTGTACTTTACAAATTCAGGGAATCCTCCACCTCGCAAATAATCATCAAAATACCTTAAAATCATTGCCCTTGTCTTTGAAGTCTTTGTTTTATAGTCAATCCCGTGAAAATCAAGAAATTCCTTAAAAGAAAAGGGATAGAGTTCAATCTTNACATATCTGCCTGTNAGGTGAGTGGCAAGTTCCGAACTGAGAAGCCTTGCATTTGAACCTGTGAGGAATATTCTGTAGCCTTCATCGTGTATCCTTCTGACAAACCGTTCCCATCCTCCTACATTCTGTATTTCATCAATAAATATAACCCTGGCAGGATAGAGTTTCTGAAAGACAATCATCAGGTTTTGAAAATCCTTCAC
>Ga0180893_115_pt1 | contig 16515 bp, 14 predicted proteins | sample Deesub1362A_J573_FD_124286 | JGI IMG/M metagenome (GOLD analysis project Ga0180893, IMG submission 124286) | Nitrospirae bacterium JdFR-81 | reverse complement strand
CAGTCTTATTGACTTGCTTTCTTGTAGACACTACAATATCTCCAGGGCGAGAGAACCTGACTTACAACACTCTCTATTTTAAGCGGACAGTAGTGATATTATATAATAGATGGCATAAAGTCACCTATCAGGGGGAAAGAGATGTCTCTGAGGATGCACCTTGTATGCTCCTTCCTGTCCTTCATCCTTCTCATGTCTGTTGGATGTGTCGGTCTCTATGCCTCTGCTATACCTGAAGAGTCTGTGGATATCCTCACAAGGACAGGCCAGGCAATGGCAGATGTGGCAGAGGCTGTTAAACCCGCTGTGGTGAATATCTCATCCACAAGGACAGAGAGGATAGAGGAGAGCCCCCTTGCCCCATTCCTGAAGGATCCGTATTTCAAGAGGTTTTTTGGCGATATGTTCAGGGAACCCTATTTGCCAAGGAAGAGAAAGGCCGTCAGCCTGGGCTCTGGTGTGATAGTGTCTCCTGATGGATACATCCTGACAAACCACCATGTGATAAAGAATGCAGACAAGATCAAGGTGATCCTCTCTGACCACAGGGAGTTTGATGGGAAGGTTATCGGCACAGATCCAAAGACAGACCTTGCTGTCATCAAGATAGAGGCACAGGACCTGCCCACCATATCATGGGGTGACTCAGACAGTTTAAGGGTTGGTGAGATCGTAATCGCAATTGGTAATCCATACAGGCTGGGTCATACCGTTACGATGGGCATTGTAAGTGCAGTGGGAAGGGCGAATGTGGGCATTGCCGATTATGAGGACTTCATTCAGACAGATGCGGCGATCAATCCTGGAAACTCAGGTGGTGCGCTTGTGAACGCAAGGGGTGAGCTTGTGGGCATCAACACCGCCATATTCAGCACAACAGGAGGCTATCAGGGCATAGGGTTTGCCATCCCGAGCAACATGGCCAGAAGGGTGATGAAGAGCCTCATAGAAAAGGGCAGGGTGATAAGGGGATGGCTCGGTGTCTCTATCCAGCCGATCACACCTGAACTTGCAAGACAATTCCACCTGGAGGAAGAGAGGGGCTCACTCGTGGCAGATGTGTTTGAAGGGAGCCCTGCGGAGAAGGGGGGCATCATGCGTGGCGATGTGATCATAGAGTATGATGGTAAGAGGGTGGATGAGCCATATTATCTCAGGAACATGGTTGCCAGCACCCCTCCAGGCACAGAGGTGGAGATTAAGGTGATAAGGGATGGAAGGATAGAGACCCTGTGGGTGACCATCGGAGAGCTCCCCTCAGAGGCCAGAGAAGAGAGGGGGGCGGGGATGTATGAAAATGCCCTGAGGGGTGTGAGTGTGCAGGAACTGACCCCTGAACTCTACAAGGAGATGGGGATCCCCGAGAGGATCCGAGGGGTTATCATATCAGATATCGAACCTGACAGCCCTGCTGCAACAAGGCTGAGGAAGGACGATGTTATACTCGAGATAAACAGGAAGGCTATATCAAGTGTCGAGGAGTATGAGGCGGTAGTCTCAAAGATAAAGAAGGACGAGGACATCCTCCTGTTAATCTACAGGAATGGCTCAACCCTCTTTGTCACTGTCAGTGGTGAGAGATGAGGCAATCTCTCTCATAACATCCAGGAGCGGTATCTTCTGCCTCTTTGCTATCCTAAGGCAATCACTGTATTCAGGCATGACCCTTATGACCTCATCAGCGAGCCTTGAGACCTTTACATTCACCCTGCCAAATCGCGTCTCTACCTCCATCATCTCACGCCTCAGTCTCCTCCTTCCTGCCCTGTAAAACCTGACACCTATAGTGGTGGTCTCCCTGAACATCAATTCCACCAGTCCATCCATATCCCTCTCGTGACACAGGACGGTAAGTCTCACACCTGGCCTCCCCTTCTTCATGATGATATTCGTAAGTGAGACATCAAGTGCACCTGAGTTCAGGAGCCTCTCCATGATGTATTCATATGCCTGGGGGTTCATGTCATCTATATTCGTCTCGATCACCACCACCTCTTCCTCATAAGAGGCCGCATCCTCACCTATGATGAGCCTCAGTATATTAGGCTGTTCCTTCAGATCCATACTCCCTGCACCCACGCCTATCCTCTTTACCGACATCAGTGGCATGGAACCAAATCCGCTGACAAGTGAGGATATCAATGCAGCACCTGTTGGTGTGGTCAGTTCAAAGGAGACATCGGTGGAATACACCGGCCTGCCCCTGAGGAGTTCGAGTGTCACAGGCGCAGGCACAGGCAGCCGCCCATGCTCTGTGACCACACCTCCTGTACCAAGATTGATACTGGAGGAATAAAGCCTATCTATCCCGAGGGAATCAAGCCCGATAAGCGTGCCTATTACATCCACGACACAATCAATGGCAGAGAGCTCATGGAGATGAACCTTGTCGATCCTCCTTCCATGCACCCTGGCCTCTGCCTGAAACAGCCTCTTGAATATCTCCGTCCCCTTCTGTTTGATCCTGTCAGATAGCCTTGATGCCTTTATCATACCCTCAACATCCCTCCAGCCCCTCGGGCCCTGCGCCTTCGAGGCATCCGTTATCTCAACATCCACCTTTGTGGCCCTGAGGCCGAGGCGCCTCACCTTCTTTGCCGTCAGTGCATATCCCCTGAGGTTCAGCCCTGAAAGGCCCCTCTCGAGCTCCTCTAACGGCACACCTGCATCAACAAGTGCGCCAAGGAACATATCGCCACTTGCCCCTGATTGACAGTCGATATAGGCTATCTGCCTCATCTTTTCAGGACATTAATCTTATGGGCCAGCACCCCTGCCCCGAAGCCATTGTCTATGTTCATGACAGCGATGCCAGGCACACACGAGTTAAGCATGGCAAGGAGCGGGGCAATCCCTCCAAGGCCTGTTCCGTAACCGACCGATGTGGGAACGGCGATAACAGGCCTGTCGGTCATGCCACCAATAACCGATGGCAGCGCCCCCTCCATACCTGCAACAACGATGATCACCCTTGCCCTCGCCATCCTCTGCTGGACCTCTGCTATCCGGTGCAGACCTGCCACACCAACATCATACACCTCCTCAACCCTGCTGCCAAGAAATGATGCGGAAAGGGACGCCTCCTCGGCAACAGGTATATCGGATGTCCCTGCACAGACCACCAGCACCCTCCCCTCCTTCCTCGCCTTTCCACCTGCCATTATCACGCCTGACCTGCTGAAGAACTCCGCCCTGAGTCCGTGCCTCCTGCAGAGTGCCTCTATCTCTCTATAGAGCCCCTCATTCGCCCTGGTGATGAAGAGCCTCCTGGATCTGTTGAGTATCAGATCGGCAATGGCGATCACCTCCCTGGCCTCTTTTGCCTCTGCGTAGATAACCTCTGGCATGCCATGCCTGAGGGTGCGATGGTGGTCGACCTTTGCAAAACCGATGTCTTCATAGGGAAGCACCTTCAGCTGTTCAAGTGCCCCTTTAATGGTCATCCTGCCTGCCTTTACTGCCTGCAATATCCCTTTTAATCTCTCTGTGTCCATCCCCTTCTCCTCTGTGTGTGGCTCAGTACTCGGACTTCAGGCTCCTTGTCATCAAATCCCTTACAGCGGACAGGGGGTTCTTGTTCTCATAAATCACCTTATAGACCTGTTCCACTATCGGCATCTCAACCCCGTATCTCTTGGAGAGCTCATGTGCAGCCTGTGCGGTGGCGATACCCTCTGCTATCATTATCATCCCAGAGAGGATATCATCCAGCCTCTCACCCCTGCCCAGCCTGTAGCCAACGGTGTGATTCCTTGACAGCCTGTCAGTGCAGGTAAGCACGAGGTCCCCAAGACCGCTGAGGCCCCAGAATGTCTTCTCCTTTGCCCCCATTGCAACACCAAGACGGGTCATCTCTGCAAGACCCCTTGTGATCAGGGCGGCCCTTGCGTTTGAGCCAAGTCCAAGGCCATCGGATATGCCTGATGCAATGGCCATCACATTCTTCAGTGCGCCTCCAAGCTCCACACCAAGGACATCGTCATTTGTATAGACCCTGAAGTAATCGGTATTAAAGAGCCTCTGCAGGAGTACAGCGATCTCAGGATCATGGGTGGCTATGGTGACGGCGGTTGGGCGCCTCTGTATGACCTCAGAGGCGAAGCTCGGCCCAGAGAGGGCGGCTGCCTCAAGCCCTGTTATCTCCTTTATGATCTCGGTAACCGTCTTCAGGCTATCCCTCTCTATGCCTTTGGAGGCACTTATAATCAATGCACCTGATGGGATATGGGTTGATAGCCTGAGGAATACATCCCTTGTATACTGGGTCGGGACCACATTGATTATATACCTTGCATCCCTGACCACCTCGCCAAGCTCATGAGAGGCCGTTATCCTCTCAGGGAGTATAACATCAGGATGATACCTCGCGTTCACCCTCTTTGTGTTGATCTCCTCTACCAGCTCCTCTTCATACGCCCAGATCGAGACCTCGTTACCCTTGTCTGCAAGGAGCATGGCGAGCGCCGTGCCCCATGAGCCCGCACCTATGACCGCTATCCTCTCCATAAGTCAGCCCTTCTTCTGTGACTTCTCTATCTTTGCCCATGTATCACGGAGGGTCACTATCCTGTTAAATACGGGCCTCTCAGGTGTTGAGTCCTTATCCACACAGAAATAGCCGAGCCTCTCAAATTGATACCTGTCACCAGGCCGTGCATCCTTAAGGGATGGCTCAACCATGCATGAATCCAGCACGATGAGGGAGTGGGGGTTGATGAAGTCCTTGAAGTCCTCAGATGCCTCTGGGTCGGGTGTCAAAAAGAGGTGGTCATAGAGCCTTGCCTCTGCCTTTATGGCATGCCTTGCAGAGACCCAGTGGAGGGTTGCCTTGACCTTCCTTCCGTCAGGTGCATTGCCACCACGGGTCTCGGGGTCATAGGTGCAATGGACCTCCACAATGTTACCATCATCATCCTTCACATAATCGACACACCTTATAAAGTATGCGTACCTGAGCCTCACCTCACGGCCAGGGGCAAGGCGGTAGAACTTCTCGGGTGGCTCCTCTCTAAAATCATCACGCTCGATATACAGCTCCCTTGAAAACGGCACCTTCCTCGTGCCCATCGAGGGATCTTCGGGGTTGTTTATGGCATCCATCTCTTCAACCCTGTCCTCGGGATAGTTGACGATCACAACCCTGAGGGGTCTGAGCACACCCATGACCCTCATGGCCGTCTTGTTCAGATCCGTGCGAATATAGTATTCCAGCAGGCTCACATCAACGAGATTGTCCCTCTTTGAGACTCCTATCCTCCTGCAGAAATCCCTTATCGCCTTAGGGGTATAACCCCTCCTCCTCATACCTGCAATGGTGGGCATCCTTGGATCATCCCAGCCACTTACATACCCGCCATCCACAAGCTCCTTCAGCTTTCTCTTGCTGAGCACGGTATGGCTTATATTGAGGCGTGCAAACTCGATCTGTCTCGGATGATGAAGGCCCAGTTCCCTGAGGAACCAGTCGTAGAGTGGCCTGTGATCTTCAAACTCCAGTGTGCACAGAGAGTGTGTAATCCCCTCAATGGCATCTGAGATGGGGTGTGCAAAGTCATATGTTGGGTAGATACACCACTTCTTGCCCGTCCTGTGGTGTTCGGCCCGAATGATGCGATACATAACAGGATCACGCATGTTTATATTCCCTGACCTCATATCGATCTTTGCCCTGAGTGTCCTCGAGCCATCAGGGAACTCTCCTGCACGCATGCGCTCAAACAGCTCAAGGTTCTCCTGAACAGAGCGATTCCTGTAAGGGCTCTCCCTGCCTGGTTCGGTAAGCGTGCCCCTGTACCTCCTTATCTCCTCAGGGCTTAGATCACAGACATATGCCTTCCCCTTCTTTATCAGCTCAATGGCATATTGATACATCTGCTCAAAATAATCAGATGCAAAGTACAGCCTCTCCTGCCAGTCAAAGCCGAGCCACCTCACATCCTCCTTGATCGCCTCTACATACCTCGCTTCCTCCTTTGTTGGATTTGTATCATCAAACCTGAGGTTGCACAGGCCACCAAACTCCTCTGCTATACTGAAGTTCAGGACTATGGACTTTGCATGCCCTATGTGCAGATAGCCATTGGGCTCAGGAGGGAATCGTGTATGCACCCTGCCACCATACCTGGAGGATCTGATATCCTCCCTTATCATCTCCCTTATGAAGTCTGTCGGGGTGGGCACCGTGTTATTCATTGCCCGCTGCTCACCTTTATAGCCCTATCAAGCCTCCTCAGGGCCTTGTCCTTGCCTACAATCTCAAGCACCTCGAATATCCCTGGACTCGCTGTCCCACCTGTCATCGCAACCCTCACGGGCTGGGCAAGGGCACCAAGCTTTATGCCCCTCTTCTCGATTATCGACCTGAAGACCGCCTCTATATTCTGGGCAGTAAACGGCTCAACCCCTGAGAGGGCATGCCTCAGCTCTAACAGCAGATCTGCCCTGTCTCCTGTGAGGAACTTTCCCTTTGCCTTCTCCTCGTACTCGACATCCTCCACTATGTAGTATCTCAGAGAACGGGCAAGCTCAAGGAGCGTCTTCGACCTCTCCCTGAGGGTAACGATCGCCCTTGAAAGCCATCCCCTGTCAACCTCATCCTCATCCTTTATTATCCCCTCTCTGACGAGGAAGGGTATCACCAGCTCGGCGAGCCTCTCAGGGGGCGTATTCATGATGTGCTGACCGTTAAGCCAGAGCAGCTTTTCGGGGTTGAACACCGACGCCGCCTTGCCAACATTATCGAATGTGAAGAACTCTATAAGCTCCTGTCGTGTGAATATCTCCTGATCCCCGTGTGACCATCCAAGCCTTGCAAGATAATTGACCACCGCATCAGGCAGATATCCCATATCACGGTATGCAAGCACGGATGTCGCACCATGCCTCTTTGAAAGCCTCGTCCTGTCAGGACCCAATATCATCGGCAGGTGTGCAAAGACAGGTGGCTCATAATTTAGGGCCCTGTATATGTGGATCTGTTTTGGTGTGTTATTCAGGTGGTCATCGCCCCTTATGACATGTGTAATACCCATATCCACATCATCCACAACAACGGTGAGATTGTATGTGGGGGTCCCATCAGAGCGGAGGATGATCAGGTCATCAAGTTGTTCGTTGTCGAAGACGACCTTACCCCTTATGAGGTCATCCACTATCGTCTGCCCATACTGGGGCATCTTGAATCGCACAACAGGGCTGACACCACTGACAGGCTCCTTGAGGCTCAGGCACCTGCGGTCATACTTCACAGGCCTGCCCTCTGCCATCGCCTCCTTCCTCTTCCTCTCAAGCTCCTCCTGAGAGCAATAGCAATAGTATGCCTTCCCCTCACTGATGAGCCTCTCAACATATCCCCTATATATATCGAGCCTCTCGGTCTGCCTGAAGGGACCCTCATCCCAGTCGAGCCCAAGCCACCGCATACCCTCGATGATCGCCTCTATGAACTCCTCTGTAGAACGGGACCTGTCTGTATCCTCTATCCTGAGGATGAACTTCCCCTTATTATGCCGTGCAAAGAGCCAGTTGAACAGTGCGGTCCTTGCACCACCTATGTGCAGATAACCTGTTGGACTCGGTGCAAACCTCACACATATACCCTTTGACAAACTCGGCCCTCCTGTGTGAATAAACTCTGGAAATATAACAGATTTGCCAAGGGCTTTCAAGTAAAATGCGGAACAAATCCATGGTCTCTGTAGATCTCCTGTGCAACAGGAGACTTTATAAACTCGATGAACCTCTCCCCATTCAGGGGGTTCTTTGCCCTGGTCAGCCTCGCTATGTAATAATTCACCTTGTCCCTCTGATCAAGCCCCTCACCTGGCTCAACCACATCCACCCTGAGCCCTTCCCTCCTTGCATTGATCACCTCTGTAGACCATACAGGCCCTACATCCACCCTCCCCTTTGTTATCCTCAGCGGGGTCTCCCTGTGATGGACAACGGTGAAGATGGTCGTCCCTTCTGCCCTCTTCTCCTCGAGTATCCTCATCAGGAGTTCTTCACCGCCTGCCTCCCTGTACATCTCAGAGATATAACGGGAGATATCCTCCATTGGCCCTGGCTGTGATATCCTCACATCCTCGTTCGCAAGATCTGTCACACCCCTTATCCCCGCAGGGTTCCCTTCGGGGACCATGAGCACTATCCTGTTGTGCAGATACACGGAGTAGTCATCCACAAGTCCCCTGTTCTTTAACTCTATCATGGCATCCTCTGTAACAGATGTATATACATCAGGGATTACATCAATCACCCTTCCCCTGAAGACCGCTCCTCCGGCAAGTATCTGCTTGAGCTCAAGCCCTGGCGGAAGGGTCTCGTAGAATATCCTCCTGATATCAGGATGCCTCTTCCTGAACTCCCCAAGCAGTTCCTCCATAACCATGAACTGATTGCCTGCCATAAAAAGCACAAGGTCGGCATTGTCCATAAACTCGATATTATGAATGTCGTCTCCCCTTGATGGCGGTATCTCAGGTAGATCCATCATACACCTCCTTTAAAATCCTCCTCACCCTCTGAAGGTTCCTTCTGTCATCTCCTTTATGTTCAACAGGGGTCTCGAGTATCAGGGGGATGTCCCTGAATGATGAGAGGAATCTCTTCAGGCCCCTGAACCCTATCGCACCCCTGCCTATGTGCTGGTGCCTGTCGACCCCGAGGTTATAGGCCATCTTCGAGTCATTCAGGTGTATCAGCCTTACATCCAGCGGTGAGAGATAATCCCTTATCTCGGCCTTCAGCCTCTCGATCCCCTCATCAGTGGTAATATCATATCCTGCCTGAAAGGCATGGCATGAATCAAGACAGATACCACTGACAAGGCCCTCAGGGATATTTTTTATAATATCATGGATGAGCCTGATAGAGGAGGAGATGTCACCCTTCTGGCCTGCTGTGTTCTCAAGCAACAGCCCCACATCGTCAGCACCAGCGCTCTCGCAGGCCATCCTCAGGGCGTCGGATGCACGCCTGATCGCAACTCCAAGGCCCTGACCTGCTGCCTTACCAGGATGTAGCACTATATACTCGACACCAAGGAGGCTTGCCATCCTGATCTCATATGACAGGAGGCCTATTGACCGCCTCCTTATATCTGTTGATGGTGATGCAAGATTGATGAGGTAGGAGGAGTGGATGAATATGGGCCTTATATCATACTCTCCTGCAAGCCTCCTGAAGGCCTCTATCTCTTCATCCCCTATCCTCCTTATCCTCCAGCCCCTTGGGTTATGGAGGAACATCTGCATGGTTGTGCACCCAAGCTCTCTGGCCCTCTTCAGGGAGAGGTGCAGTCCTCCTGCTATGGAGGTGTGAACACCAAGCCTCCTCATCGGCAGCCTCTTTGATAATTTTATTCATTTTAGTTTAAAGTAATTGGTAAAGGCAAAAGGCACAGGGGCATAAGATATCCTCCACACACTGTGCCTCTTCTTTAATCGTCTATATGAAAGAGAAGCGAGCAATATGTGGCATATGTCCTGCTGGATGTTGGGTTGTTGTCACCTTTGACAGTGATGGCAGGATCGACAGGGTCTATCCTGATGAGACCTCAAGCCTTGGTGCGATATGCAAACTCGGTGAACACTCCCGTGAAATAGTGTACTCCAGAGATCGCCTGCTTTATCCGTTAAAGAGAAAGGGGCCGAAAGGGACATACGAATTTGAGAGGATCACATGGGATGAGGCCTATGGGATCATTGTCGATAGATTGAACGGTATAAGGGCAGATCATGGGCCTGAGGCCGTAGCGATATATACAGGCCGTGGCAGCTTCGAACTCTCCATGTGTGACATATACCAGCCAAAGGGGGTGGCGGTCTCCTCTGCCTCGAGTGTGCTCTTTCCATTTGGATCGCCAAACACAATGGGTGTTGGTGCCCTGTGCTACGTCTCCTTTGCGATGATAGCACCCCATGTAACAATGGGTGGTATGCTCATAAATATGTTCTCTGACATCGAGAATGCAGACCTTATAGTCGTGTGGGGGGCAAATCCTGCAACAGACTGTCCACCCCTTGATCTTAAGAGGATCATCGAGGCGAGGAAGAGGGGCGCAAGGGTCGTGGTAATAGACCCCAGAAGGACGATGACGGCCAGGCTAACGGATGCATGGTGGATACCTGTAAGGCCTGGCACTGATGGTGCCCTTGCGCTGGGGATGTGTAATGTGCTGATAGAAGAGGAACTGTATGATAAGGCATTCGTGAGGGACTGGACAAGGGGCTTTGACGAATTTGCACGATATGTCCAGCACTTCAGGCCTGAGGTGGTGGAGGATATCACGGGTGTGCCAGCAGGGATGATAAGGAGGCTTGCAGAGGAGATCGCTGAGGCCGATGGTGCATCGCCTGTCATGTACAGTGGTCTGGAATACAGTAACTGTGGTGTCCAGGCGATAAGGGCAACCCTCACACTCTGGGCACTTGCAGGGCAGCTTGATGTCCCTGGTGGCAGGTGCTTCACAATGAAGGAGAATCACTTCCCGATAAACAGGGATGGCCATATCCCGAATCCTGATCCCAAGAAGGCCCTTGGCAGGGACAGATTTCCTGTGTATAGTGCATATCGTGGGGAGTCCCATGCCATTGCACTGCCAGAGTCTGTACTTCATGGAAACCCCTATCGTATACACTCCCTTATAATCCTTGGTGCATCCATCATCACTGCCTGGCCACAACCTGAGGTATGGAAGAGGACACTGAATGCCCTCGACTTCCTCGTGTGTATAGACCGGCAATTAACCGCTGATGCAGCATATGCGGATATCGTGCTTCCTGCCACCACCATGTACGAGATTGAATCATACATGGTCTATGGCCCTGTGTTCAGGATCCGTGAAAGGGTCATAGAGCCACTTGGCGAGGCAAGAAACGACTTCTTCATAATGGCTGAACTCGCAAGGAGGCTCGGCTATGGCCATCTATACCCACAGGACGAGGATGAGCTCCTCAGACATGTGCTTAAGGGATCGGGGTTTACACTTGAGGATGTAAGGAACAGTGGCGGGATCGTCCGCATACCAACGGTTATGATGCAATACAAGAAATGGGAGAAGGGCCTGCTGAGGGATGATGGCAGACCCGGCTTTGATACACCCACAGGCAAGTTCGAGATAGCGTCCACCATACTCGAGGAGCACGGCTATGATCCCCTGCCTGTCTACACAGAACCCCTTGAAGGCCCGCTCACGAGGCCTGATCTTACAAAGGAATACCCCCTTGTATTCAACTCCGGGAGTCGTGTAACAACAGACTTCAGGTCCCAGCACCATGGCATCCCCTCACTCCTGAAGGAGAGGCCAGAGCCAACTGTGACCATAAATACATCGGATGCCCAGGAGAGGGGAATAGAGGATGGTGACCTTGTAAGGGTCGAGACCATAAGGGGTTCTGTGCTGATGCGTGCACTGGTTACAGATGATATAGTAAAGGGTGCGGTGGATGCAAACATGGGTGGTGGTGGGCCTGTTGGGCCTGAGGCATGGCAGAGGTGCAATATAAATGAGCTCACGGATTTGAATCAGTACGATCCGATATCAGGTTTTCCTGTTTATAAGGCACTGCTCTGTGATATAAAGAAGGTCTCAGATGCACATGATAATATAAATATTGATACAGGCGAGACACCATCTCATATCACCATAGATGAGAGGGGCAAGGAGATGACCCAGAGGATATACCTTGATCATAATGCAACGACACCCATTGCACCAGAGGTGAGAGAGCTCATGATCAGATGCATGGAGGACTCCTATGGAAATCCATCAAGCATCCATTCAGAGGGCAAGACGGCAAGATCGATCATTGAGGCTGCAAGGAGGGGTGTTGCAAGGCTGCTCAACTGCACTGCAAGGAGGATCGTATTCACTGGCTGTGGGTCAGAGTCCAATAATCTTGCCATCAAGGGTGTGGCCTTCAGAAACAGGGGCAGAAAGAACCACATAATCACATCCAGTATCGAACATCCGTCAGTGCTCAGGACATGCAGGTGGCTCCAGCAGTATGGGTTTGATGTGACCTACCTGGGTGTTGACGGCGAAGGCATGGTCGACCCTGAAGAGCTTGAGAGGGCGATAACGGAGAGGACATGCCTTATAACCATAATGATGGCAAACAATGAGACAGGTGTCATACAGCCCATAGCAGAACTATCAAGGATAGCCAGGGAGCACGGGATACCATTCCATACAGACGCCACACAGGCGATAGGAAAGATAGAGGTGGATGTGAAGGAGCTCGGGGTGGATATGCTCACCCTCTCAGGCCATAAGTTCCACGGGCCAAAGGGTGTTGGTGTCCTCTATATCGGCAGGGACATCGAGATCGAATCACTGATACACGGCGGAGGGCAGGAGGACGGCCACAGGGCAGGGACAGAGAATACCATAGGTATAGCAGGTATCGGTAAGGCCGCAGAGATCGCTGTAAAGAGGCTGAGGGATATGGATGGTGTGAGGCAGCTCCGTGACCGCCTTGAAGAGGGGATCAGGGAGGCATTACCGGGCGCAAGACTGAATGGCCACAGAGAGAGACGCCTTCCAAACACCCTCAATCTCATCCTCCCTGAGATACGTGGTGAGTCACTGGTCCTCGCCCTTGACCAGAGGGGTATCGCCATATCCTCGGGCTCTGCATGCAGGTCGGGTTCGCCCACCCCATCACACGCACTCCTTGCCATGGGCCTCACAGAGGAAGAGGCGCACTGCTCCATAAGGATATCCCTTGGATATGACAACACCGCCGAGGAGATCGAAAGGGCCATCTCTGCCATTAAAGAGGTGATAAGAGACACAAAGAGCATGGTCAGGTTCATCCCTTGCAGATAGGAGAATACATCCATGGGCACTGATCTACAGGGGTTTCGGCTTATAGACTATCTTAATAGCAACTCCCGTGAGGAGATGAAGAGAGACATCCTTGAGGGGATAACCGCCCCACAGAAATACATACCTTCAAAATACTTCTATGACGAGAGGGGATCACGGCTCTTTGAAGAGATATGCCGGCTCCCTGAGTACTATCCCACACGCACCGAGATGGGTATATTGAAAAGATACGGGGATGAGATCATAAGGCCAGGGCCTATTGACCTGATCGAGCTTGGCTCAGGAACAAGCTGGAAGATAAGGTTACTCCTTGATAGATTGAACGGGAATGAGCGAAACGGCATCCGTTATATACCTGTTGATGTCAGTGATAGTGCGCTGATCAAGGCGTCCCTTGAGCTTAAGGATATCTATCCCGAAATAGAGATAGTAGCGATCGTTGCAGACTTCATACACCACCTTGAGCTCATTCCGTCGGACAGGCAGAGACTGATCCTCTTCTTTGGTGGCACCATTGGGAACCTCACAGAGGAAGAGACCACCTCGTTCCTCAGGTCCATCTCCATGAACATGGATGAGGGTGACAGGTTCTTCTTCGGGATCGACATGTTAAAGCATGTTGATGTGCTCCATTCGGCATACAACGACTCAAGGGGCGTCACGGCAGAATTCAATAAGAACATCCTCAATGTCATAAACAATGGACTGAACGCCGATTTCAACCCCTCTCAGTTCGAACACCTCGCCTTCTTCAATGAGGCTGAACACCAGATAGAGATGCACCTGCGGGCAAAGGACGACATGGTGGTGAGGATATTAGACCTGAACATCACTGTTAGACTGAAGAAGGGCGAGACGATAAGGACAGAGATATGCAGGAAATTCAGCAGGGAGGGGGTTGAGGAGATGCTCTCAAGGGCAGGCCTCTCCATCACCCACTGGTTTACTGATACCAATCAATGGTTTTCCATTATAGGAAGTATCAGGGCATCATAGGCCGTATTTCCGTATCATCTTATATACGGTCGGCCTGCTCAGGCCCATTGCCCTTGCCGCCTTTGATATATTGTTGTTGAACTTGCTGAGCGCCTCTATCAGCTTCTGCTTCTCTATCTCATCCCTTATGGCCCTTATTGAGAGGACCGTATCCTTGGTCGGTATCTTCAGACCTATGTCATCAGATGTGATGACCTCGCTCTTTGAGATCATAACGGCCCTCCTCAGACGATTGATCATCTCCTTCACATTGCCTGGCCAGTCATACGCCTTTATGGCCTCTACGGCCTCCTCCGAGAGCCTCTTATGCTCACCTATCTCCCTTGCGAACCTGTTGAGGAAGTGCCTTGCCAGTATGAGTCTGTCATCACCCCTCCTCCTGACAGGTGGCAGGTTGATTACAAACCCCTTGATCCTCCTATAAAGCCCCTCGTTAAACATGCCCTTGGCGATGAGGGGTGTGATCTCAGCGGTGGTGCAGAAGAGGAGCCTTACATCAGGAGAGCCTGACTCTCCATCAAGGAGCCTCATTATCCTTGACTGTAGCCTGAGGGGTAACTTATCACACGCCTTAAGCAACACCGTGCCACCCTCTGCATATCCAAGGTTACCACCCCTGCCACCCCCACCAAAGAGCTCCCTCTCAAGCACATCCTCTGGGACACCTGAACATATTATGGATATAAACGGCTTGTCCTTACGCCTGCTCCGCTCGTGTATGGCCCTTGCTGTGAACTCCTTGCCGGAACCCTTATCGCCCTTTATCAGTACAGGCACATCCAGTGGTGCCACCTTCCGTATCATTGAGAAGACATCGAGCATCGCACTGCATGAACCGATGAACTCCTCAAACATGTCATGGCCCTTGCCGATCTTCAGTATCTCCATATCTATGAAATTCATGATCTTGAACATATCCTCAATCTCAAGATTCCTGCTGATACGATCGAGCCGCCGTATGAATGTGTCCCTTTCGTGGACTATCAAATAATCGGGTGAGTCTACATTGAGGCTCAGGCCACAATAGGTGCATCTCATCACCCTCTTCTCAAGCCTCTGACCGCAATAGGGGCAGTTGTCCTGCAGCCTGAGGTTCTCCCTCAGGTATTGCCAGAGCTTGAGCTTGGTGTCCCTGTTGATACTGCAGAACCTCGTGGCAATGCCGTTGCCCTCATGACGCACAACCTCACCGATAACCTCAAACTCCCCATGCCTTGGGAGCTCATACCTGAGAAGGACCATCCTGTTGCTGGGCCGAAAGGTTGGAGAGTCGATAAACCCGCCACTGAGGCTCAAAACAGAGAATCTCCCCTTCCCCTCGGTCACATCCCTGTCATTGGAGATGATGGTTACAGGTAAATCCACATTACACCTTATATCCAATCTGTGCATTATCTGACCTCCTGGAAAGCCTGTTTGTTTATAACAATAGCAATAAATAATAGTTTTTGTCAATATGAATTACAAAAATGCCATAAAAGAGGCCCTTCAGCTGAAGGGCCTCTCCTTTTTGGTGGATCTCAGGGCAGGTTATCCCTCGGTCTCCAGGGCCTTAATCTCCTCGACGATCTTTTCAGGGTCTATATTGTGCATGGTTGCACCAAAGGAGATGGACTCCATGTTTATACCTGGGCAGGTAAAACACCCGTTACCAAAATACTTCTCGATCACCTTATCAGCCCCAGGGACTGCCCTGATCACCTCTCCTATTATTGAGTCCTTGGTTATCTCGATCTTTGTCTTCATAATTTTGACCTCCCTTCCTTTGTCCTCTTGGACCATTTTAAATATAAAGGCAGTACAGATGGTATGACATTAATCATAAAGGATTGGTGATCACCTCTGAGGCATCTGGATGGGCTGGATGGTCTTGAGTATATTGAATGCAAAGAGCACCACAGAGAGCAGAGAGAGGAAGGCCGAGACCACAAGGACAACCTCTAACACTGAAGGGCCTGAACTCCTCTGAACAAGTGGCCAGGTTATCGCCATACCTATCAGGCCTGCATTGGCCACCCAGAACTGTATCCTTGTAATCGCAGGACTGTATACATTCCTGCCACTGAACCTTGGCAGTATATGGTATCCAACCCCGTAGATCATCATGGACATGAATCCAAGCAGATTGAGATGGGCATGGGCAGAAATGTAGTATCCTGCTGCATCAGGCCACAGGAGCATGCAGATGCCCACTATCGCACCTGCAACAAAGTATATCAGGCTCATCCTCAGATACCAGACGATGACAGGTTCCATCTCACCATCTCCCCTTCCCTATTCCACCTGTTCAACGGCCTTGACCTCAGGCACCTCTTGCTTGAGCGTATTCTCAATGGCGTTCTTCAGGGTCATCGTGGCTCCTGGACACCCTGAGCATGCACCCCTGAGCTTCACCTTTACAACCCCATCGGGCTGGACATCCACAAGCTCCACATCACCACCATCCCTCTGAAGGAACGGCCTTATCTTACCGAGCACCTCTTCTACCTTTTCCCTCAACATGTCTCCTCCTTTCAAGGGTATTATATCCGATGGATGTATATCCATCTATGATATTAATCATAGCATAATTGCATCTTTTTCTGCGGTCATTGGTTGAGACATAGTATCCACCCTTATTAAGACTTTCTGGGAAGAAAATCTGAAAGATATCTATCATCCTGTCAAGATCCATCACTGGAAACAAG
>Ga0180893_177_pt1 | contig 17168 bp, 23 predicted proteins | sample Deesub1362A_J573_FD_124286 | JGI IMG/M metagenome (GOLD analysis project Ga0180893, IMG submission 124286) | Nitrospirae bacterium JdFR-81 | reverse complement strand
GAACGGACCTCACGTGAAGGCCTTCGCGGTATGGGGCTGTGAGGGTAAGGGTTTTAAAGACTTTTATCCCCGGCTTTCATCACGAAGGCCGGGGATTTTTTTTCGGAGATAGGAAAATGCAGGATAAACTCAGAAGGACCATACGAGGGGGATTAATAGTTTTGATGTTCTTGCTGTCTGATCTTCTTGTGCCCCTGAGACCGGTCTGTGCAGGAGTTCCTGATCGTATTGTCTCGCTCGCCCCAAGCATAACAGAGATACTCTTTGCGGCAGGCCTTGGTGACAGGGTTGTAGGTGTCACCACCTTCTGTGACCATCCTGAAGAGGCCAGAAGAAGACCAAAGATCGGAGGGATGGCCAATCCCTCGCTTGAGGCAGTGGTCAGGTTAAGACCTGATATTGTGGTGATGACCACCGATGGTAACCCAAGGGAGTTCAAAGACAGACTCCAGAAACTGGGGATAGAGACCTATGTATTCAGGGAACGGAGGCTGGGTGAATTGCCTGAGGGGATAAGGAAGATGGGTATTGCCCTGAATGCAGAGAAAGACTTTAATGCACTTGCCACAAGGATAGAGAAGGCCCTCCTTAGATTCGAGAAGGAAAAGGTGCTCCATGGAGAAAAGGTGGTCTTTATAATATGGCCTGATCCCCTCATTGTTGCAGGGGCAGGTACTGCGATAAGCGATGCCATAGGACTCCTCGGGGGAATAAACATTGCAGATACCTCAGGGGTGAGATATCCAAAGTACTCAATAGAAGAGCTCATACGTCAGTCCCCTGATGTGATCTTTATCGGAAAGGGACATAAGGATATGAAGGTCTTGTCAGAGAGACTTCTCAGGAGACTCAGGAGTGTCAGGGCGGTAAAGGAGGAGAGGGTATTTTATGTGGGAGACGGCCTATACAGGCTCGGTCCCAGGGTGATTGAGGGAATAGAAGAGATGATTAGACTGTTAAGGCAGTCTAAATAGCTCAATCTCTACAGGTACAATGATGAGGATAAGATTATCTCTTGCGGTCATCTTTGCAATGGTGGTATTAGTCACTGCCCTGTTCATAGGGCCTGAGCCGATAAACCCACTGCATATAAAGGGCATTGATAAGGAGATACTCCTCTCCATAAGACTGCCGAGGGTCCTGGTGTCGGTTCTTATGGGGATGGGGCTGGGGGCATCAGGGGCTGTACTTCAGGGTGTCCTAAGAAATCCCCTTGCTGATCCCTATATCCTCGGTCTTTCAAGTGGTGCAGCACTTATGGCAGTGGTGGGAATTATCTCAGGTCTTACCTTCTGGGGTGCCTTTACTGTTCCCTTACTCGCATTTATTGGGGCCCTGACTACCGGGGTCTTTGTGGGTGCTATGGGCTGGAAGAGAGGAGGCTTCTGGCCCGATAGACTCCTCCTTGCAGGTGTTGGCCTCGGTTTTCTATTCTCAGCGATCCTGATGCTTATCATGACCCTCTCCAGCGATGAAGGACTCAGGAGGGCCACACTCTGGATATTTGGAGACCTGTCAATGACAGATTGGGCCTTTATCCCCTACGGAACTATCTTTATCCTGGCAGGCCTGCTTCTCTCCCTATCAAGGGCAAAGGCATTAAATGCACTTATCCTTGGTGACGAACTTTCCCATAGTCTTGGGTTTTCACCACGGAGAGAGAGATTGATCCTGTTTATCTCGATTGGCCTTATGACCTCAGCCTCTGTCTCACTGGGCGGTATGGTAGGGTTTATAGGACTCCTGATACCCCATATAGGAAGATTCATTATAGGGCCCGATAGCAGGGGTCTTATCCCCCTGTCTGCACTGGGTGGAGGGGTATTACTATGTATCGCAGACCTGATCGGAAGGTCAATAATCGCACCAGTAGAGCTGCCTGCAGGGATAATCACTGCCATAATAGGGGCTCCTTATTTCCTGTATCTCCTGAGAAGGAGGGATATACTTGGGACATAGTGATAATACTATCCTTGAATTCAGAGAAGTGGCCTTCTCCTATACCAGGGGAAATGGGTTTATAGAGGCTCTCTCATTCTCTATAAAGACCGGGGAGTTCATTGGACTCCTTGGGGCCAATGGCTCTGGTAAGTCTACCATACTCAAACTGGGCAGTGGCATCCTGAAGGCCTCATCAGGAGATGTAAGACTATGGGGCAGACCCATCCACTCCTATAGACACAAGGATAGGGCAAAACTCCTGAGTTATCTTCCCCAGATCCTGGATATGAATATACCCTTCACTGTAGAGGAGCTCGTGGGTATGGGACTGTATCCATATGATACACCACCAGAGCTTAATATTGATCAGGCAATAGAGATGGTGGGACTGGGAGAGCACAGGACCACACCCCTGAAAAACCTCAGTGGTGGCGAGAGGCGGAGGGCCTATATAGCCATGACACTCCTGCAGGGCGCAGGACTCCTTCTGCTGGATGAGCCCCTCGCAAACCTCGATATCAAGTATCAGATAGAGCTCCTGAGACTACTCAGGGACCTGAGGGCCCGAAGGGATATAGCCATTGTGATGGCCCTGCACGACATAAACATGGCACTACAGTTTGAAAAGATCATGCTCATAAGACAGGGAAGGATCCTTGGCACAGGCACCCCTGAGGTGATACTGACCAGGGATTCCATAAGGGAGGCCTTTGATATAGAGGTGGAGATCAAGAGGGACTCTGAGGGTCCATACATGATGTATCAAATAATCTCTTGAAAGGGGGTGAAACCAGAGGTGTAAGGCCATGAAATTTATGTGAGGACTTAATTGTAAAACAAATTCAAAGAAGGGAGGAATAAAAAATGCAGAAGATTGCAGCTGTTGTCTTGCTGGTGTTTTTTATAACTACCATGGCATGGGCTCAGGATAAGCCATTAGAGATCGAAGAGGTGGTGGTTACCGCAACAAAGATAGAAGAGCCTGTTGAGGAGACGACAAGCAGTGTGGTGGTAGTGAGTAAGGAGGAGATAGAGTTAGAGAATACGGAGTTTGTGGTGGATGTGCTTGAGAATATACCTGAATTGAACGTAGTCCAGAATGGTGGAACAGGTACACTTGCACAGGTTTTCTTGAGAGGTAGCGGACCATCACAGCTCATGGTGATGATCGATGGTATAAAGGTCAAAAGCACTACAACAGGGACGTTTGATTTTTCAGGCATTAATATTGACGATATTGAAAGGATTGAGATAGTAAAGGGCCCTCAGAGCACCATATATGGCTCAGAGGCACAGGCAGGCGTGATTAATATAATAACCAAAAGGGGCAGGGGGGAGCCTGAAACGGAGTTTCTCCTTGAAGGTGGCTCTTTTGGCACATACAGGGGTTCTGCAACATTCTCTGGTGCATTTGAAAGATTTGACTACAGGGTTACTGCCTCCTACTTTAATAGTGATGGCATATCGATCGCTGAGGATGGGGACGAGAAGGATGGGTACAGAAATACATCCTTTTCTGCAAAGATAGGGATAAATCCATCCGAGGCATTGAGGATAGAGCTTAATGGCAGATACTATACAGACCGCACAGAACTTGATGACTTTGACTATTTCTCAGGGCAGGTGATTGATGCCCCACACTATATCCAGCGGGGTGAGCACCTCCTATTTTCGGCAAAAACAGACCTGTTCCTCTTTGACAGGTGGCAGCAGGTTCTTACTGCTTCAGCCATAAAGGATACCTTAAATGTGAGTGACAGGGATAACCAGTGGAACAATTATGACATTATCACAGCCATGGATACAATCGATTGGCAGAATAACATCTATCTGACAGACAACTACACCATCACCGCAGGCGTAGAATACAGGGTGGAGAGTGGAGAGAATAGGGGGAACTTTAATGAATCAACTGATAACACAGCACTGTATCTGAATAATCGGCTCAAACTCTTTGATGAGAGTCTCGTCCTGAATGCAGGTGCAAGGATCGATGACAACGAGGCATTTGGTGATCACACCACCTACAGGGTTGGCGCCATATATAACTACAAAAATGCCGGTCTCAGGATAAGGACAAGCTATGGCACAGGCTTCAGCGCACCAACGTTCAACCAGCTCTACTTTCCATTTTATGGCAATCCCGACCTTAAGCCAGAAGAAAGCAGGGCCTGGGAGGCAGGCATAGAGAAAGATCTTATGGGGAAGAGGCTTACCGTTTCGATCACCTACTTTGATCAGGATTATGAGAATCTCATCCAGACAGATCCTGATACCTGGACAGCCCAGAACATAGGAGAGGCAGAGGTAAAGGGTGTAGAGTTAGGGGGGACGATGAGGGTAACAGAGTATCTGACCATCAGCACCTTTTACACACACCTTGATACCGAAGATAAGGATACAGGAGAACGGCTGACAAGGAGACCTGATGATAAATTGAACATCACCCTCAGGTGTTCAAGGGGTAAGGTTGGTGGTGTATTGAGTTATACCTATGTAGGTGATGCCTATGATGCATCTGCAGGCAGGGAGCTTGACTCTTACTCACTTGTAAACCTGAGCGGTGGTTACAGGATTATGGATAATATCGAGCTTTTCGCAAGGATCGATAACCTCCTTGATGAGGATTATGAAACAGCAGCAGGCTATAACACGCCAGGGATCTCGGCCTTTGCAGGTGTGAAGGTCAGGATGTAGAAGGATGGAATTAAGGAAGACATTGTTGCTGTCTTTATTCATGCACATGTGTGTCTTTACTGCTGCCATCCTGCTGTCCTTTAACCTTAGGGCAGGTGGCAGCAGTAAGGCCCATGACAGGACAATAGTGATTGTTAGGCTTATAGATAGTCTGAATGAAAAAAAGGCAGAGGCTCCTGTCAGGGTGAGAAGGTCACTGGCACCAAAGCATGACAGGATTGAACATAAAAAGAAGGCAACAACAGCCCTGCCGAAGAAGACAGAGATAACACAGGAGGCGAAAAAAGAGACCAACAAGATAGCAGACGAGACCATAAGGCAAGCCCTTGATGGAGAAGCAGTTGATACAGTAAGGGAGGGCCCTGGCAAAGAGAATCCAGGAAGAGACCCTGTTATGGAAGGAGGGGAGCTGTTATCATCTTCTTCCATCAATGAGGTGAGCCCTCCACTGATCGGGGGGGACAGAGGAGGGGAGGTCACCACACCAGCAGAGATAGTCGAATTAATCAGGAGCTCTATCGAAAGGGCAAAAGTCTATCCTGTTGTGGCAAGAAAGAGGGGGATCGAGGGGGTTGTTTATGTGAGTTTCAGGATTAATAGTGCTGGACTTCCAGAGGATATAAAGATCACGAGGAGTTCAGGTTCAGAGATACTTGATAGGGGAGCCATAAGGATAATCAGGAGGGCAGGCCCTTTCCCTTATATAGAGAGTATAATCGAGGTGCCCATATCGTTCAGGTTAAAGGGGCAATGAGTAAAATCATCTTTATCACAGGAGGGGCAAGGAGCGGTAAGAGCTCCTTTGCCCTGAAGAAGGCCCTATCAATAAAGGGCAGAAGGGCATTTATTGCCACTGCCAGGGCCCTTGATGAGGAGATGAAACAGAGGATAGAGTTGCACAGGGAACAGAGAAGAGGCGAATGGGATACCTTTGAAGAACCATTGAGGATCATAGAGACCTTAAAGACAATCAGGACCAGCTATGAGGTCATCATCATCGACTGCCTTACCATGTGGGTGAGTAATTTGATGATGGAAGATAAGGAAAGGAAGATGGAAAATGGAAAATGGAAGAGGGAGATAGAGAAGTTTATTGACTGCTTAAAGGATTTGAATAACTTGAGCCTGTTCATTATATCCAATGAGGTTGGTATGGGTATTGTGCCTGATAACGAGATGGCAAGACGCTTCAGGGATATTGCAGGTACCCTGAATCAGAAGGTGGCAGAGGTGGCAGATGAAGTGTACCTGATGGTCTCAGGGATAGCAGTTAGGATAAAGTAAGGCCTTTGTGAAGGTGATTCAAGGTAGTTCAAAATGGTGGTGCAAGGTAGTTCAAAATAGTTCAAGGTGTCTTGAGGGTTAATAAAATTTTCTGAAAGGAGGAGATAATAATGGACTTGAGAGATGTTTGTGGGAGGATTGGTGAGATTGATGAAGCCCTTCTTAATAAGGCTCAGCAGAGGCTTGACAGTCTTACAAAGCCCAGGGGAAGCCTTGGGAGGCTCGAGGAGATTGCAAGGCAGTTAGTGGGTATTACAGGTGATCTCTTCCCCAGTCTTGATAGAAAGGTGGTTTTTACCTTTGCAGGAGATCATGGGGTGGCTGAGGAAGGAGTTTCAGCATTTCCAAAGGAAGTGACTCAACAGATGGTGTTGAACTTTATAAATGGTGGTGCAGGTATAAACGTACTTGCAAGGCATGCAGGGGCAGAAGTGGTGGTGGTTGATATAGGAGTAGATCACGACTTCAGTGACCTGAAGGCAGAGGGCTTTGTCTCACGCAAGGTGGTTCATGGAACAAAGAACATAAGGAGGGGTCCTGCCATGACCCGTAAAGAGGCAGAGGAGTGCATAGAGGTTGGTATCGGTCTTGCAGAGGAGTACGCTGATAAGGGATACAAGATATTTGGTACAGGAGATATGGGTATTGCCAATACCACACCATCCAGCGCTATCACAGCAGTCCTTACCGGCAGGGAGGTTGAAGAGATAACAGGCAGGGGCACAGGGATCGGTGATGATGCCCTTAAAACCAAGGTAGAGGTTATAAGAGATGCCATCTCAATTAACAGGCCTGATCCTTCCGATCCAATAGATGTCCTTGCAAAGGTTGGGGGTGCAGAGATCGGAGGCATTGCTGGGTTAATAATAGGTGCCTCTGCAAGGAGGATCCCTGTTGTCGTAGATGGTTTTATCTCTACTGCAGGTGCCCTCATTGCCCATGCAATAGAGCCCAGGACAGTAAATTATATGTTTGCCTCTCATCAATCTCAGGAGATTGGCCACAGGGCTCAGCTTGAGAGGATAGGGCTCAGACCTATCCTTGATCTTGACATGAGGCTTGGTGAAGGCACAGGTGCCGCCCTTGCCATGCTCATAATAGAGGCTGGGATGAAGATATACAAGGAGATGGCCACCTTTGAGGAGGCAGAAGTATCGGAGGAAAACTCTCGTAGTTAAATAGTTTCAAAAAAGTGAAAGTATTAACAAGAAGAATACTGCTTGCTCTTCAATTTCTTACAATCATCCCTCTCAGGGAGACAGGTAGAGTTTCTGAGAAGGAGATGGGACAGACCACAGCGGTCTTTCCTGTTGTAGGAATATTTGAAGGTATAATACTGGCAGTCCTCTGTGTCTCCCTCCTGCAGATCTTCACTCCAGAGACTACAGCTGCACTTATAGTTACAGTACTGACACTCATGAATGGAGTATTACATATGGATGGACTCGCGGATACATTTGATGCGATCGCCTCTCGTGGAGACAAAGATAAGAGACTCTCTATCATGAAGGACAGTACCATTGGGGTGGCAGGGGTGGTGGCCATAGTGCTTGACATACTGCTTAGATATGTGTTTATAAGAGAAGTCCTTTTATTTACCGAGGTAGGCGTAAGATGCAGTATCTTGTTCCTATCCCCTGTAATAGCAAGGTGGTCAATGGTGGTCTTTGCATTCTATAGTGTTGCGGTAAAGAAAGAGGGGCTTGGCCAGATCTTCACCTCACATACAGGTACAAGAGAGGTGATCGTGGCAAGCCTTATCGCAATACTGAGCCTTTATGGGGCGTATATATTTACTCATCAGGTGCAACCTCTTATTCTTTACTTTGCACTAATTCTTCCGGTTATGTATGTCTTTTCCTTTTTATCTGCATGGTTCTTCAAAAGGGTTATCGGTGGAGTAACGGGTGATTCTTTTGGAGCAATGTATGAAGTAGGCACAATTCTTGTGTTATTGATGAGTGTAATATGGATGTGAGGATATATCTGATACGACATGGAGAGACGGAGGATGCCAGCCCAAGGAGGTATAAGGGCCACCTCGATATACCATTATCAGAGAAGGGTGTCAGGCAGATAGAAGAATTGTCGCGTTATATAGTTCAAGATAGTTTAAGGTGGTTCAAGATTGTTCAAAATAGTTCAGGGTTGGACAATATTGAACCACGGTTAATGGCGGTTTACTGTTCTGATCTCAGCAGGGCCCTACAGAGCGCGGAGATAATTGCAAGAGCCTTTGGACTTAAACCCATAGTCCTCAGAGACCTGAGGGAGAGGAGTTTTGGTGAGTGGGAGGGTATGAGCTTTGACGAGATCGAAGAGCGATGGCCAGATGCCTTCAGGGCATGGGCAGAGAATCCCCTGAAACATAGCCCACCAGGAGGAGAAAGCACCATAGAGGTGAGGAGAAGGGTTATGAGGGCAATGAAAAGGATAATGGAAGATGGAAGAAGGAAAATGGAAGACAAAAGATTTCCTTCTTCCATTGCTATAGTGGCACATGGGGGGGTAAACAGAATCATACTCTGTGAATTACTCGGCATGCCACTGGAGAATATATTCAGAATTGAGCAGGACTACGCATGTCTGAATATAATAGATTTCCATGACGGGTATCCGGTAGTGAAAGCTTTAAATGTGGTTTAATAACATAGTTCAAGATAGTTCAACATAGTTTAAGATAGTTCAACATAGTTCAAGATAGGTTCAAAAAAAGAGTTCAAGACAGTTCAAGGTGGTTCAGGCTGGTTTCTGCTTTCAGGATAACAAATATAATAGGTTGATAACATGGGATCGCAGAATTTTGAAGACCTTGAGGTGTGGCAATTAGCACGGGAATTAACAAGATATATTTATGAGGTTACAAGAAGACCTCGATTTTCAAAAGATCTCGGATTGGTAAATCAAATCAGACGGGCCTCTGCCTCTATAATGTCTAACATAGCTGAGGGATACGAGAGGGGCAGTAACAAGGAACTACTGCATTTTCTTTATATTGCAAAGAGTTCATGTGGAGAGGTTCGATCCCATCTCTATATAGCACTTGATCAGGAATATATATCCAGTGAGGAACATAACACTCTGCTATCTCTATCCAGAACCATCTCTGTAAAACTCAACAATTTTATTAGTGCTATAAAGACCAGCAGTTTTAAAGGGGATAAGTTTAAATAAAACTATTTTGAGCAATTTTTAAACATTTATTGAACAATCTGGCACTATGTCAAAGGCCCTCATGATTCAGGGAACGTGTTCAGGTGCGGGGAAGAGCCTGATTGTGGCAGGTCTATGTCGGATATTTAGTGATCTGGGCATAAAGGTAGCTCCTTTTAAGGCCCAGAATATGGCATTGAATTCATTTATTACAAAAGAAGGTGGAGAAATAGGTCGTGCACAGGCACTGCAGGCAGAGGCAGCGAGAACCGAGGCCTCTGTGGATATGAATCCCGTACTCCTGAAGGCTACCGGTGAAGCAGGCTGTCAGGTGATACTCAATGGCAGGGTTTATAAAAATATGAAAGCCAGGGATTATTATGCCTTTAAGGACAAGGCATGGGAGGCAGTTAGAACAGCCTATGATAGGCTCTCTAAAGAATATGAACTCATTGTGGTTGAGGGGGCAGGCAGTCCAGCAGAGATCAACCTGATGGAAGAGGAGATAGTGAATATGAGGATCGCACGATATGCAGATGCCCCGGTTATACTCGTCGGTGATATAGACAGGGGAGGGGTCTTCGCATCACTTTATGGGACGCTGGAATTGTTAAGAGATTGTTCAGGAGTGTTCAAAGGTTCAAAGGTTCAAGATTGTGTGAGCAATAAAGAAGGATCTGATGCGGATTATATAAGGGCCTTTATTATTAATAAATTCAGGGGAGATATAGATATACTCCGTCCCGGCCTCAGGATGATAGAGGAGAAGACAGGCAGACCAGTGATAGGTGTGATTAACTACTATGGTGATCTGGGGTTACACGAAGAGGATGGTATCCCTCTTGAGCGCCTTAAACAGTCTGAACACTTTAAAGAGATCAGACCCCTAAAGATAGTCGTTCTCAAGCTTCGGTATATATCAAACTTTACAGACTTTGATCCCTTTCTCTACGAACCTGATGTGGACCTCATCTACTCTCTTAGAAAGGAAGATATCAATACCGCAGATCTGCTAATATTGCCTGGGTCAAAGAATACAGTAAGCGATCTGCTGTTCTTGAGGGAATATGGCGTAGAGGAATGGATAAAGTCAGCTGTAAAGAGAGGTACACCCCTTATAGGTATCTGCGGTGGATATCAAATGCTTGGCATGAGGATCTGTGATCCCCATGGTGTGGAGAGCGAGATAAGAGAGATTGAGGGTATGGGCCTCCTGGATATAGAGACGACCCTTGAGACCACGAAGACAACCTCTCAGGTGAGGGCAGAGATGATAATGGAAGATGGAAGATGGAGAACAGAAGGGGTCTTCCATCTTGCTTCTTCCATTTTTCCTTCTATAAAGGGCTATGAGATCCACATGGGCAGAACCACGGGAGATATCGGATTATTCAATATCTCACGCACCACAGATCATGCGTCAGGACCATCGGATGTTAAGGATGGTTCTCTAAGGGGCAATGTATGGGGAACCTATATCCATGGAATCTTCGACAATGATCATTTAAGGAGGGCAATTCTCAACTCCATCAGACTACGGAAAGGACTGGAGCCACTTGATGTGGTATGTAGGTATGATAAACTGCGGGATGAGGCCATTAATAAATGGGCAGATATCCTCCGTAGAGAGGTTGATATATGTTTTATCCTCAGATTGATTGGGCTTGATTCATACCAGAAACTCTACTGCACGAGAATTGAGAGATGAAAGAGGCAGTGATACCGGATATAAAGTATGATGGGTAGGCTTTATGTCATAGGCATTGGGTTCAGGCCTCTTGATCAGGAGGCAAAGGGGATGCTCCTGAGGGCCGATTACGTGCTTGTTAATAAAAGACTCGATGATGTCTTCAGGAGATACGATGAATACAGACAGGTGGAGGAGAGAATTAAACTCATAGATAATGTAGATGAGACGATCGAGTTTATAAAATCAAAGATCCATCGGCCTGAATCACTGATTGTCTTGATTGCAGAGGGTGATCCAATGTTCTTTGGTATCGGGAGAAGGATCGTCCAGGAATTAGGAAGAGATAATGTAGAGATCATTCCTGATCTTTCCAGTATCCAGGTGGCCTTCTCCCGAATAAAAGAGCCCTGGGGAGATGCCTTTCTGATCAGCCTTCACGGTGGTCCTGATCCAGACAGGAGGCGAAGACTTGAATATGAGGTTGAAGATATCCCCATGCTCATAGAAAGACATCATAAGCTCGGTATCCTGACAGACCGAGTAAACACACCCTCCAGAATCGCATCTATAATCCAATCGTCAATTGCAAACAGTAAATTCTCAATCCAGATGTATGTCTGTGAAAGGCTCGGTTATTCTGATGAAAGGATCATAGAGGGTACGCCTGAAAGCATAAAAGAGAGATCATTTTCTACACCTAATGTTGTGATAGTATTGAAAAGAGGTGACGATAAGTAAAAATAGAATCACGATTTCATCGCTTCCTTTAAAAAGCTGTTTAAAATGGCATATTGTTTGATGTCATGTCTTTCTCCAGCAAATAAGCCCTTTGAATGTGTTCTGAAATATTTAAAACTTCTCCCTTTATTTTTAATAAGGGGCCAGCCTGTAAGATTTCACCCTCCCAGGCAGAAGATTTACGCCCTTTCTCCTGAGCTTACGGGCTGAAGAGACGGTAATAATAAGCTTTGCCATTTTTTCATCGATTATATATTGAATTGCATCAAACAATTCAGGAACCTTCTGTGCTTTATCTACAAATATGCAGGCATTGCCTTTAAGAGATTTATGGAGACTTCTCAAATTCAATCCTGACCTCAGGATTCTGCGCCGTCTTTTCCAGCCTTCCGCGCTGCATAAATGGCAGTTGTGCCAGTGCCTCCTCCGGCATCAAGAACACAGTTACCTGCCTTTACGGTTGTATCCACAAGCAGTTTTCTGCCTCTATCATCAGAGCCTCCAGTGAGAAAACCATGCAACCTGTCATATCTACTGGCAGTACGATCATAAATGGATCTAACCATTTCTCTGTTAAGTGCCTTTTTCATATATAAACTCGCTAAGATTTAGTTGCCTCTATATAGGCAGATGCTATATATTCCTCCACCTCCCTGCCAGGAAACCACTGGCTGATAAAGTCCCTGCTTCTTTCATTGATGGTGATTCTCACCCCGGTAAAGCCTGCCCCCTTAATTATGCTCTTTAGTTCATCCATCCTCAGAGCACCTGAAACACAGCCAGTAAGAAGCACCAGATCCTTTTTCATCTGCTCTGGAGGCTCCTTCAATGCCACGATGTCACTTACACAGAGCTTTCCCCCTGGTCTCAACACCCTGTAAGCCTCACGGAAGACCTGCCTCTTGTCAGGAGAGAGGTTTATCACACAGTTTGAGATTATTACATCTACCGATGAGTCTGCAACAGGCAGATGCTCTATCTCACCAAGGCGAAATTCAACATTGGTAAATCCATTCTTTCTGGCAGCCTCCCTTGCCCTGAGGACCATCTCAGGGGTCATATCAACTCCAATTACCTGTCCAGAAGGTCCGACCTTTCTGGCAGCAAGAAAACAGTCAATCCCACCTCCTGAGCCAAGGTCAAGCACCGTCTGACCAGGCCTTAATGAGGCAATGGCCACAGGATTGCCACAGCCAAGGCCCATGTCAGCACCTTCTGGTAGTGTTGTTAACTCATCCTTAGAATATCCCATTAACTCGGTAAGACTCTTCAGGTCAGCGCCTGCACAGCCACAACCTGCTCCCTCGCCCTTAGCCAATGCCCCGTAGCCTGCCCTTATGGCACCTCTCAGGGAGTCTGTCTCAGGTGCTATCTCTGTGGACTCTTTCAGGCCACAGCAACCTATAATCTTTTTTAGCCCTTTCATGACATCCCTCCTTCATCTCATTTCCTTGAGCACCGGCCCAAGTCTTTCCCTGAGCATATCAGTAAGTTCATCAAGCTTTACAATACCAAGACAGCAGACCCTGTCCTCTACAATCCAGCTGACCAGGGCAAGTTTGTCCCCTGCCCGGATACCCGCTCTGTCCCTCAATTCTTTTGGTAATACCATCTGCCCCCTTGCATCCACACTCACCAGTGCCTCAACCCTGAAGTCAACCATGATCTTAGGCTCTGCTTTACAGCATTGCTTTCTCTTCCCCATATCCATTCCTCCTATTCAGCACATTATGATATTTCAGAATATACTGAACAGGAGGATTTTGTCAAGGAACGAATAGAATTGTGCTTATACGCTGGCAGGTTAAAAGCAGGATGGAACAGGAACTACAAGTCCAGGGATTTCAGGCCTGCACCCTTTGCGATCTTTCCTAAAGTGTGTGCCCCTCAGGCTTCCTCATCTCTTCAATCCCTTCCTGCGTTGTCCGATAATATAAAGCCTGTTAAATACAGGATTAACCCTGCCGTCTGGACCTGCCTGACGCTGAAAACTATCCTTAACAATCTTCCTGAATCTCTCTATATAATCTCTGTCAATCTTAACATCATAGTATCTCTGGTTTCGGGTCATGTTTCTGATCTTTGCTGTAAGGCTGCCAGTGCCACAGCCAAGGTCAAGGACATCCTCGGTGTCTTTTATCTCAAGGAGGGTAAGTAGTCTCTCGCCAGCAGATGCCTGCACCAGGGCCCTTTTGTCGTAGTCAGTGGCTATCTTTGAGAAGTCCATAAATGTTGTCCTTTATTTCCGTTATCTTTCATTCAATTTTACAACAAACTCCTGATAGAGGATATCAATGCCAACACTGTAAGAATCCCTGAAGGCATCCTTGAAACCTCTACCCCTATAAATACAGGACAGAAGGCGCTTAAATGCCATCTCATCATGCGCCTTCAGGAATGAGACAAAAAGGGCAGCCTGACGGTAAAACATGTGAGGCCGAAGCCCAAAGGAACTGGCTGTCTTCCGAAATATGAAGCCACCCTCCTGTTCTGGAACAAAATGTCTTCCACTGAGTATGGCCTGTATGGCCTCCATGTCTGTCACATCCTCTGCCCCTCCACCATCCGACACATAGGTAGCAAGTCCTTCAACAAACCAGGAAGGCATCTTTGCCCCTGCAAGCATACCGGCATACTGACCAATCAACAGATGGGAAAGTTCATGGGTAAGCAGTCCAGATAGTGTATCAATATCTTTCATCAACTGTGGTGAAAGAAAGATGGCATCTCTGTATGTAAGTGCCCTCACATCCCTTCCTGTCATGTCCCTGAAACTCTCTCTGCTGCTACAGACATAAACCCTTACGGGCCTGAGAAAGTGATTGTATTGTCTTTGCTCCACCCTGTTTATAGCCTCTGGAAGCACCTTTGCTACCTCAATGGCAAAGTCTCCGGAACCTTTCTCGTACAGAACCCTTGAGTCTGCCTCAAGAGGTCTGAATCGGTCAGTGGACTTAAATAGGTGAAGGAGTCCTTCAGTGGCCGAACAGTTAAGGAAAAGCAGAGACAGAATTGTTATTATAAATGTCCTGAAGGGCAGTTTCTCCCCCTTTCAATACCTCAACAACTTAAGTTCTGTATATTTTTCTATGTATTGAAAGTCTCTGTCGGTGGTAAAAAGAAGACAGTTATAGGCAATTGCTACATGGGCAATGAGTGCATCTACTGTGCTAACTTGAATGCCTTTTTTCATAAGGGTATTCTTCAACTCAGCGGCCTCCACATAATCCTCTCTCGTGGGTTCTATTATTGGAAAATGGTTGAGATGGCTGCTGAGGCTGTCAAGGGTTTCTTTTTTTCTTATACCCTGAAGGAGTTCCTGAAGAATAATGCCCAGCAGATATATCTCCTCCCCGTCTTCAATCAAACTTTTGAGCTCCAGGGACTCTTTATTTTTAGTGGCAGACTGCCTTATCAATGCAAGAGACCATACTGAAGTGTCAACGATTATCCTCATCTTCTCTTTCTGTCCTTCTTGTAGTCATAATCCTCTATCATTTCCACCTTTCCAAAGAACTTCAAGACTTCTTTCCTTTTGCGCCTGCTTATAAATTCTCTCAGTGCCTCGTTTACGGTCTCCTTCTTGGTTCTGAAGCCTCCTATCTTCTGTGCCTCCTCTAAGAGTTTGTCATCAATCGCAAGATTTGTTGGCATGCCTTGCCCCCACACATTATATTACACATATATCTACACAAAATAATAACACAATTCTACCTCTTGGTTCAAAAACAGGAAGAGAAAGAATCTCATGGACAACTATTCCATCCCCACATCCAAGGTCAAGGACTGAAATATTCCTTCTGCCTTTGAAATGATGCCTGTAAAAGGACTTCATTATTCCAAGAAGTCTCTCTCTTTCAATCACATATATGTCAGCGTTGTCCCTGAACTCCCTGCTGAAATTCAGGTCTTGACTTTGAAAGCCCTTCATAACCCTTTGTCTCCTTTTATAAAGAATAATGGTTCTTCTATATGCTCCCCCTTACACATAGGACATCTGCCAGGCCTTTTAGATCTTTTTCTCTTTTAAAGACAAAACCACACTTTCTGCATTTTGCAGGATTTATGATAACTTTAAGCCCCTTCTTTTTCTGGATGTGGCTGATATGCTCAAATACCTCATTTTCGGATATGCCGATCCTTGATGATAATTCCTTGGCTGAAAGGGTATCTTCTCTTAAAAGTGCGATTATCCCCTGTCGGATCGTCTTTATCCTTTCAACAGGAATGATTATATCCTCATTCTTCATAGTTTATTATTTTATTATACTTGCTAAGACATTTTTAGGGGATTATCTCTTGATTTAGACATATGATATTGATAGAATTATGAAGACCTTTTGGTACATCTCAGCCTTTGTTTGGGCAGGGGTCAAAAAAAGACTATCTGGGAAGGAGGGATATTATGGACGTTAATTATATTCTCAAGGTCAAAGATGCAAAGGCGGTTGACATACAGAAGGCCCTTCAGTCTGCAGGGATAAAGGTCACAAGTATAACAGAGGTATATAAAGAAAAGAAGGAGGAGGCAGAAAGAAAGGAGGCATGAGATGGAGGTGCTGGCAGGGAGGGTGACCCACTACTATAAGGCCATTGGGGTTGCGGCGGTTGAGGTGACCGATTTCCTTGAGGTTGGTAACACAATACATATCAAGGGCCATACAACCGACTTTGAGCAAAAGATTGAATCCATGCAGATAGAGCACAGGCCTGTTGAAAGGGCAGAAAAGGGTCAGACAGTTGGATTAAAAGTAAAGGATTATGTGAGGGAACACGACCTGGTTTACAGGGTTGAGGCCGACTGAGTCCTTTTTGCCTCAACAGAATGGTATAAAAAACACACCCCTATATATGTGAGATACCATAGGAGAGGATCGGCATGTGGCTGTAAGTTATTGATTTTTAATTATTTAGGTGCAGCTAAGGAGGGTCAACCATATATCTGGCCTGTTTATTGCTAATAAGTAAAGTGTTAAGTTATATTTATTGGATTCGTCTTGACAAAGTAATGGATTAGATGGTATAAATGTCACCAAGCTGCTGGGTTGCTTAGAGAGAGAAAGTGTAAAGGTGGGTAATGGAATTTTACTTCTTAAATTTTTAAGAAAAGGGGGTGATTGATAGAAGACAAAAGTTAAATCTAATAGTATAGTAAGATTAAAACTAAAATAATTTTTGAAGAAAAGGAGGGTGTTTGAATGAGAAGGTTTCTGATTGTATTCTTAAGTGCTTTGCTTGTAGTTGGTGTTGGTTCCTCTGCCTTCGCCCTTCATGGAAAGGCTGGTGGCTTTGAGTATCAGCCTACCATAGTGAAGGCAAAGAAGGCGATGATCGAGATCAGTGGTTCAATGAGGTTCAGGGGTGAGTATGCAGACACCGATTTCGATAGCGATAATGACAACGAGAAGGCAGCCTATGATGGTCGTGTGAGATTGAAGGTGAAGGCCACGGTCTCACCGAATACCATGGGTGTTGTCGAGATTGAGACAGGCGGGGCAACAAACGATACTTACACATGGGGTGCTGATAAACATGGCGGTTCTGGTGCTACAGGTCTTTATAAAGAAGGTAATGCAAAGATTGGCGATCTCACAATTCGCCAGGCATACATTGCCCACCAGGGTAATGCCCTTGGAACACTTGCAGGTTTTAAGGTAGGGCATCT
>Ga0180893_194_pt1 | contig 17277 bp, 18 predicted proteins | sample Deesub1362A_J573_FD_124286 | JGI IMG/M metagenome (GOLD analysis project Ga0180893, IMG submission 124286) | Nitrospirae bacterium JdFR-81 | reverse complement strand
CTCTTCTGTGCCTACTTCAGCTAATCGGGATGCCGTCTGGGGTGACATCTTCATCCCATATAGTACCTCAAGTACTCTACTGATCTTCCGTGTGGATAGACAGCTTACAAATAATGCTTCCACTAATTCGGTTGTGTCTCCTTTTCTGCGTATCCTGTTGCAGCCTTTATCATACCCTCTACCCATTCAGGGCTTCCGAGGGCGTGGAGGTGGGTGTAGGTGGCGAGGACATTCCTGTAGCATATCCCGTCCATGCCGTCCTTGATACCCCTGCCCCTCTCCAGTCTGAAGGCGAAATAACAGTCCTTCCATGGTGCATTGACCACATGGGAGTAATGGAACTCGTGGCCCTTCAGGGTTGTCCCTGTGGGGAAATAGGGGTTCTCTCTCTTAACCTCAACTATGGTATATCCGTGTGCCTGTGGCCTCTGCTCAAGCCTGAATGTGAGGGGGAATACGCCGACCATGGGGTATGTCCTTGAGTCAATGATGAGGGATTCTCCAAGGTACATCAGTCCTCCACATTCGGCATAGACCGGCAGGCCCTCCTCTATGGCGGCCCTGAGCGATCGCCTGAATTCCTCGTTTTCGGAGAGCCTCAATGCATGTGTCTCGGGAAATCCACCGCCTATGTAGAGGGCGTCGATGGGGGGCATGGTCCTCTCATTGAGGGCACTGACGTCTATGATCCTTGCGCCCATCCTTTTGAGCTCCTCTAAGTTTTCAGGATAATAAAACTGGAATGCAGAGTCCCTGATCACTCCGATCCTTGGGGATCGGGGGTTATGGGTTGCAGATTGCGGTTCTTCTGTGGTGTGTATATATTCTATGCCCTGTGAGTCATGCTCTGCTATCCTGAGTATCGCATCGATATCTATGTGCCTCCTGGCAAGCCCTTCTATCCTATAGATGGCCTCCTCTACTTCTTTATGCTCATGGAAAGGGGTGAGGCCCATGTGCCTTTCTGGCAGTGGGTTGGCCTTAAGCCTCGGGATGGCGCCAAGCACGGGTATACCGCACCTCTCGGATATTGCCTTCCTTATCACGGCCTCCTGCCTGGGGTTTGCCACATTATTGAGCACCACCCCTGCTATCCTTACATCAGGGTCAAAGCCCTGGCATCCCATGACCATCGCAGACAGGGTGGTGGTTGATTTTGTGCAGTCAATGATGATAAGCACAGGACATCCAAGGAGCTTGGATAGCTCTGCGGTGCTGTATGTCCCCTGATGATCCATGCCATCATAGAGCCCCCTGTTGCCCTCGATTATCGCTATGTCTGATGATCGGGTTCGGGATAGAAAGGAGTGGATGATCCTTTCAGGGGGGATCATGAAGAGGTCAAGGTTATAACACTCATGCCCTGCTGCCTTTGCGAGCCAGCCGGCGTCAATATAATCAGGCCCCTTTTTGAACGGGACGACGGAGAGCCCCCTGCTTTTAAAGAGTGTAATGAGGCCGATTGAGAGGATGGTCTTACCACTTCCCCCTCTCAGGCCTGAGAGGATGATGCCCTTCACCAACGGGTTACAAGGGGGTAATCTATGTGTAATGGTATGAGTCATCCAGTCATTAAGTGTCTGGAGTCTGAGGGGTCATCCTCCACTTTAACACTTAATGACTGTGAGACTCAAGTATGGTTATTTTATAAGCCCTTTCTCCCTGAGGTATTCCTCGCTCGGTATCTCGACAGAGCTGGCGCCACCACCATAGGAGTACATCAGCCTTCCCTCATCGATCATTGCCCTGAGGGCCTTCTTCACGACATCCTTATCCTCGCCTGTCTCGCCGGAGATATGTTTGATGATGTCCTTCTCTTTTAGCTTTTTCTTCCCCTTCATCTTCTGCATGAATTCATATATCTTTTCCTGGAGTTCAGCCTGTTCCATATCTCCACCCCCTTCTTGATATTTTTGTGAGGGGGCAGGGCCCCCTCACGGTGTTTAAAACTTGAATGCAGCAGATGTCCTGAATGTGTCCCTTGCAAAGGTGAAGTCGTCGATGTGCTGGAATGTGAATTCAATGCCGGTGAGAGAGAAGAACCTCTCCCAGCCAATCCTCTCTACCCACTCGCCTACCCTCTCGTGCTTCCTTGCATGCTTCGCATATGTCTCAAGGATGTTCTTTACCGCCTGGACAACCTTTGGCCACCTTGGAGGATCATTGTAGAAGAACGGGATTGCGAGCTTTGAGAACTTGGGGTCGCTCCTCAGGTTGCTGACCTTACCGCCAACCACTATTGCGACACCGTCTTCCTCAGGATTATGGATCGATATGGGAGGACACACCGTGAAGCAGTTACCGCAGTACATGCACCTCTCTTCGTTGATGATGATGGACTTCGTCTTCGGGTTGGGCCTTATGGCAGCGGTTGGACATGACGCCACGGTCGTCGGGATCTCACAGAGCTTCGGGACATTCTCGTCGTCAACAACAGGGGGCTTTCTGTGCACGGCAACAATCGCTATGTCAGAGCAGTGAACCGCACCACACATATTGACACAGCAGGCAACAGCAAGCCTCACCTTGTTCGGCAGTTCCTTCTCTGTGAAGTACTCATAGAGCTCATCCATTATGGACTTGACAAGCCCTGATGCGTCTGTGCACGCACTGTGACAGTGGACCCATCCCTGTGTATGCACGATGTTGCTCACCCTCGGGCCGATACCACCGATGGTGTAGTTCTTCTCCTTGAGCTCCTTCACAAGGGGATCTAACTTGCTCTTGTCAGAGACCAGAAACTCGATGTTGTTCCTCGTTGTAAAGCGGAGATAGCCGTCGCAATACTTATCGGCGATCTCACATATATCACGGATCGAGTCGGTGCTCAATAGCCTTGGAGAGGCAACCCTGACGGTGTATATCTCATCACCACTCTCAGCGACATGCTTCATCGTGCCAGGGCTCAGCACCTCGTGATACAGCCACTTTCCATAGTTCTTCTTTATGACAGGTGGTAAAAACTGCTCATAATGTGGTGGTCCTATGTCTGTCTTTCTCTCTGGTAAAGCCATCTCTTACCTCCTTTTATATCCTTTAAATTATTTCTTAAAATCACTCTCAGCCCAGAAGAAGAATGGATCCTTTCTTGGCTCCTTGACCTGCTGTGGCATTGGTGGCACGCCTATTGCCTCAAGGAATGCCCTCATGCCCTTTGCCTCGATCAATTCACCGATCCTCTCTCTGGGCTTTGCATTGTCATCCCACCACTCTATCATCTTATCTATGAGCTCCTTGAGGTCATCATATGGTGGCGTGAGCTTCATGAACGGCACGATCACCCATGAGAGGAGAGAGCCCACGACTATCGGTGCCTTACTTCCAACCAGGAGTGTGGCACCCTTCTCCTTACCGGGCCTCAGGGCCTTTGTCATCTTTGCAATACAGTGCATGCACCTGTTACACTCGGCGTCAGCGATCTTCAGGGTCTTGTCCTCGGGATTGTAGTACATGCACTGGGTTGGGCACATGTCAACGATCTCCTTCTGGATGTCAAGCCCTGCCTCGGCATACTTCCTCACCTCGTCCTGGTTTATCTGGATGCTGTCCTTCCAGGTGCCGATAATGGAGAGGTCTGCACGGGCTATCGCTGCCACACAGTCACAGGCACAGCCTGAGATCTTTATCTTGAATTTATAGGGGAATGCGGGTCTGTGTAGCTGATCCTGATAGTACTGGGTGAGTTCGTTACAGAGGTCCATTGTGTCGATATTGGCCCATTCACACCTTGCCATGCCGACACAGCAGCTTGGCGTCCTCATGGCAGAGCCTGAACCGCCCAGGTCCCAGCCACGGGATGAGAGCTCTGCGAACACGGCCTCAAGGTTTTCGGTCTTTGTCCCGAGGAGGACCAGGTCACCTGTGGAGCCATGCAGGTTTGTCAGGCCGCTTCCATACTTATCCCAGATGTCGCATATCTCCCTCAGTGCCTTTGTGGTGTAAAAGAATCCGCTCGGCTGGTTCACCCTGACAGTATGGAAGTGGGCAACACCAGGAAACTCCTCTGGAAGGGAGGAGTATCTGCCTATGACACCACCTCCATATCCAAGGACACCGACGATGCCACCGTGTTTCCAGTATCCGCGCTTTGTATTGTAGGACTTCTCAAGCTGGCCCAGCTCATCCTCAGCCATGTCACTCTTCTTTGCCGCCTTCTTGATCTCGGTGACAAAACTCGGCCACGGCCCCTTCTCAAGCTCGTCAAGCATCGGGGTCTTGTACTTTCCGCTCATTTCACCCTCCTTTTTTTATTTTTTAAATTTTGGATGAAGGTTGTTTCTCGGGCTTTTATATATTGGAATCTGCAATATTAATACAATAGGGAAGACAAGGTCAAATAAAAAAATCTTATTTTCTAATCACATAAACTTATCAATTTCTCTTGCAACAACCCCTTTCCATCCTGTATCCTGAAAGCTATGGATGTCATCACCACTCATCTGAACGCGGACTTTGATGCCCTTGCCTCCATGGTCGCTGCTAAGAAGCTGTATCCTGAAGCGGTTATCGTCTTTCCAGGCTCACAGGAGAGGAGTGTCAGGGAGTTTATCGAGGCATCACACCTGAGGCTCGACCTGAAGAGGTTGAAGGAGATCGATCTGAAGGAGGTCAGGAGGCTGATACTGGTTGATGTGAGGGCGCCTGAGAGGATAGGGCCGTTCTCAGGTCTCCTGCAGAAGGGGGATGTGGAGATACACATATATGATCATCATCCATCAACCAGGGGGAACATAAAGGGCTCAAAGGAGGTGATCGAGCCTGTTGGTGCGACCACAACCCTGCTGACAGAGATGCTCCAGCATAAGAGGCTGAAGATAACGCCTGAGGAGGCAACACTCTTTGCCATGGGTATATACGAGGAGACAGGCTCACTGACATTTCCGACCACCACACCAAGAGACCTCCTTGCAGCCGCCTACCTCCTCAAGAAGGGGGCCAACCTCAAGGTGGTTTCGGGCTTTATCACGAGGGAGCTGAGGGCAGAGGAGATAGAGCTCCTCAACGAGCTGATCCACTCTTCAAGGGACTATGTGATACACGACATAAGGGTGAAGATAGCCACGGCCTCAAGGGAGAGCTATATAGGTGATGTGGCGTATCTTGCCCATAAGTTGAGGGATATAGAGGATGTGGATGTCCTCTTCCTTGTGATGATGATGGAGGAGAGGGTGCATATAATAGCAAGGAGTCATGTCCCCGAGGTTGATGTCTCCGAGATACTCGGTGAATTTGGCGGAGGAGGTCATCGTGCTGCCTCATATGCGGTTGTGAGGGACAGGACGATCGAGGAGGTAGAGGACAGGCTTCTCAGCATACTGAAGGAGAAGATACACCCTGTAAAGACCGCAAGGGATATCATGACAAGCCCTGTGAAGTGCATCCCCTGGAATAGCACCATCTCAACGGCAGAGAAGACGATGACCAGGTACGGGGTGAATGTCCTGCCTGTGTTAAAAGACGACCTATATAGGGGCATCATCACCCGTGAGGTGGTTGAAAAGGCGATATTCCATGGTTTTGCAAGGAGCAGGGTCTCAGAGTTCTGTAGCACCGATGTCTCCACCGTGACCCCCTCAACCCCTGCAAGCAGGGTCGAGGCCCTGATGATAGAGCAGAATCAGAGGTTCATGCCCGTGATAGAGAAAGGCAGGATAGTCGGGGCAATAACACGCACAGACCTCCTGAGGTCCCTGTATGAGAGCCTCCTGAGAAGGGAGAGGATAACAACAGGAGAGCATCTCACGGAGAGGCCGTCTATTGGTAAGAATCTGGACTCCCTTATGAGATCGAAATTCCCTGAGGAGATATACAACCTCCTGAGGCTCTGTGGAGAGGTTGCAGAGGGCCTCGGTTTTAAGGCCTATCTTGTGGGTGGTTCGGTGAGGGACCTCCTCAGGGGCGAGGCGAACCTTGATATAGACATCGTTATAGAGGGAGATGGCATAGCCTTTGCGCATGAGCTCGGTAAGAGGCTCGGTGCAAGGGTGAGGAGCCATAAGAGGTTCGGCACCGCTGTTGTGATAACAGACTTTCTCAAGTTTGATGTTGCAACCGCAAGGACCGAGTACTATGAGACCCCCGCAGCCCTCCCCCGCGTGGAGATGTCATCCATAAAAAGAGATCTCTACAGGAGGGACTTCACCATAAACACCATGGCGATAAGGTTGAACCCCCAGGATTTTGGAAAGCTCATCGACTTCTTTGGAGGACAGAGGGATATAAAGGAGAAGACCATAAGGGTGCTACACAACCTGAGCTTTATCGAAGACCCGACAAGGGCGTTCAGGGCGATAAGGTTCTCGGAGCGTTTCGGCTTTAAGCTGAGCAAGCACACCACAAACCTGATAAGGACAGCGGTCAGGATCAACCTCTTTGATAAGCTCTCAGGCACAAGGCTCTACGACGAGTTGAGCCTCTTATTCATGGAGACAGATCCCATAAAGGCCCTCAAGAGGCTGGCAGAGCTTGACCTTCTCAGGTTTATCCATCCCAATATCAGGGTGACAAAGGGGCTTGAGAGGACATTCAGGGCCATAGAGGAAACGGTCTCCTGGTTCAAGCTCCAGTTCTTTGAGGAGGAGGTAAACCGTGCTCACCTGTTCCTGATGGCGATGCTCGATGAGCTGAAGAGGCAGGAGAGGGTCAGGCTGCTCCAGAGGCTCTTTGTGCCCCCAAAGGCGAGGGATGAGATGCTGGAGGGGGTGGAACAGGCGAGGAAGACCCTTTCGGAGTTGAAGGGGGGAATTGATAATAAGAGGATCTATCATCTACTGAGGCCGCTGAGCATCCAGACCATCCTCTTTACAATGGCAAAGGCAGAAGATGAGAGGCAGAAGAAGGCAATCTCCCTCTACCTCACAACACTGAGGAATATCAGGCCCTCACTTACAGGGCATGACCTTAAGGAGATGGGCTATACCCCAGGGCCACTGTTCAAGAGGATACTCACATCACTGCTTGACGCAAGGCTTGAGGGAAGGCTGAAGAGCCGTGATGAAGAGATAGAGTTTGTCAGGAGAGAATTTGCCCGTGGGGCTACAGGGTGATCTTCCTTAATCATTTCTTAATCTTCTTTTTTATATAATCTCTCCAAAAAGAGATCCACACCCTCCCTGATGTGAGGATTTGATACAATGTTCATCTCCTTTCACCTCACTCCATCAGGGAGGGGTTTGAGAAAGGAGGAATAGATATGAGGAAAATGTTGATCCTGGCCGTAATAGGTCTTCTGACACTTTATTGTCTTTCATTCATCCATGCACATGAGCTGGAAGGGCATCAGAAACCTGAGGGCATGAAACTCGGGGGGCTCCTCTATGACAAATGGTATAAGCTGGTGGATAAAAAGCCTGAGGGTAATCATCCTCTCTATCCTCCTGCAGGGAGAAAGAGCGGTAAGACTACATGGAGGTGTAAAGAGTGCCATGGATGGGATTATATAGGTAGAGATGGCAGTTATGGGAAGGGCCCTCACTATACAGGCATAAAGGGTATCTATGGCGCGAAGGATAAGAGTAGGGAAGAGATTTATAAGGCCCTGACAGACAAAGCGGGAAGACATGACTTCTCGCCCTATCTCAAGGCTCAGGAGATAGAGGCCCTTGTGGAATTTATTAAGAATGGACTGATCGATTTAAGGAAGATAATCAATCAGGACGGTTCTGTGAAAGGAGACCCTGAAAGGGGCAAGGAACTGTATAATGCTAATTGTGCAGTGTGTCATGGTGTGGATGGCAAAAATATCGATTTTAAGAGTAAAAAAGAGGGCATCCAGGGGGTTGGATGGCTTGCCCGTGAGAATCCTCAGGAAACACTGCATAAGATAAGGTGGGGGCATCCTGGTTCACCAATGCCGTCGATGATAGTTGATAAGGGACTCTCTGACAAGGATACGATAGATATACTCTCATACTGTCAAAGGCTTTAAGTAAGGGGTAGGGGATGCTTATAAGGATAAGATACAGGGATGGCAGGTATGACATGGTCAAACCCTTTATTCTTGACAGGCTGATTGCCGAGCGCAGCATAGAGGGCTTCCACAGATCAGAGGGATGGGTTACTATCGGAAGGGACAGGATAAGGGGCGATGGCGGCGAATACCATGGCCCTGAGAGGCGTGTTAATCATTATACGATGAAAGGAGGCAGGGACAATGTTGCTTAGATTGATATCCATCATCCTGACAGGTGTGATCCTGGCAGCCTGTGGTGGAGGTGGTGGTTCTGGTGTATCAACTGACGCAGGGACGGTCTCTGTGTTTATAACAGATGATATAAGCCAGGACTTTGATAAGGCATGGATCACCATCCAGAAGGTTACCATTATTGACACCAGCGGGTCAGAATATACCCTTTATGAGGACACCCAGGGCAGGGTTTTCAATCTCCTTGAGCTTTCAGGTGTTGGGGCACTCCTTAATACATCCACACTCCCATCAGGCACATATACCACGGTTAGGATAACGGTGGTAAATGAGATAACCCTGGTCGATAAGGCAGGACAGACGATAATAGCACGGTTCTCGCCATCCGGCACCCAGCACGTCATAGAGGTGAGCGGGGGTCTCACCGTGACAGGTGGGGGAAGTACCTCGTTTGGACTGGATTTTGATACCAAACAGTTCACATATGACCCGCAGACAGGCATGGTTACGGCAGTGGTTGTGTTTAAATCTGAAGGGGAGCTGAATGCACTCAGTCAGATGTATGCAAAGGTCAAGGGGGATGTGACCGAGGTGGTCAGTTCCTCCACATTCCAGATGCGGATCAAAAACAGTGGCACGGTGGTTACGGTTACACTCCATGCATCAGGGATCGTATTTGATGAGAACACAGGGGCAACAGCCACGGATACCTCCCTGCTTCGTCCAGGGCAGAGGGTGGATGTATATGGTGATTATAACCCTTCAGGGCTTACGATTGTGGCAGTCAGTGTAAAGATAGAGGAAGGTTCAGCAGGAGGGCATCATGCAGAGGCAAAGGGTATTGTTACAGCTATTGATGGTATGATCATCACCCTTGATGTGAGGAAGGCAGAACACTTTGTCCCTCCAACATCCACCATCACCGTTGATATCTCAGGGGCCATTTTCAGCAAGGGTAGCCTCTCCATGCTTGCGGTGGGGCAGTGGATCGAGGTGAAGGGCTCATGGGATGGCTCTACATTCTTTGCGAGCGTTGTTGAGATAGAGGGTGCCCCGGCAGGTGGCAATCAGAATGGAAACTGGAACGGTAATCAGAACGGGAACTTGAATGGCAACTACAATGGAGGCACACCTTATGTGGAGGTGAAGGGACCAATCCAGACCGTAAATGGTAATATAATAACAATCACTGTGCAGAAATACGAACACTTTGTGCCTCCTGGGGATACGGTCCAGGCTGATGTCTCTGGAGCATGGTTCAAACACGGCAGTTATGCCAATCTTGCTCCGGGTGTACTGGTTGAGGTGAAGGGCTCCTGGAATGGCACGATGATAATTGCCACCGTGGTTGAATTTGAACACTGATGATGCCGTCATAAAGGGTGGGCACCGCGGGGTGTCCACCCCCTTAAAGCTCATCCTCCTGTTCACCCTCTTTGCACTCATCTTCTGGTACATACAATCTTCCGTTCCCTGGCTCGTTGGTTATGATGGATACTTCCATATAAGACTTTCAGAGCTCTTGAGAGAGGAGGGGTTTATAGAGAGGCTTCCCTATCTTGAATTCACGATCTACAGGGATTATTTCAGGGATCACCACCTCCTCTTTCATTATCTCCTTGTCCCCTTCACCTTTGGCGATATGATCCATAATGGGAAGATCGCAGTGGTGGTGTTTGCTGCCACCGCCGGGACGGTCCTCTATCTCGTCTTTAACCGTTTAGGTGTGAGATACCCAGCCCTCTGGGCACTGGTGGCGATGCTCTCATCACATGCATTTCTCTACAGGCTCTCCCTTCTCAGGGTCCAGTCCATTGCCCTGACATCTCTCATTGCAGGGTTCTTTATACTTACAGAAGGGCGAAGGAAGCTCCTCTATCTCCTCTCGATGGCATTTGTGTGGCTTTATGATGGGTTTCCATTGCTTCTGGTTATGGCTGTGGTCTTTGGTGTATCAAGGTGGCTGACAGGGGAAGGGCCTGACATCATCGCACCCCTTGTCTGCCTTGCTGGTATCCTCACAGGGCTTGTGGTAAACCCCTATTTCCCAGAGGATATATATTCTTTTTTATACAATATGTCAAGGACTATATTCTTTGATGTTCCTGAGGTGGCCCTGGGGGTTGAATGGTCACCATATAACACATGGGAGCTTATAAGAAACTCCCTTCCTGCCTTTGTGCTCCTTGGATTGACACTTCTCTGTCTTCCCTTTATAAGGCCACTCTCGGCCGAGGAATACGCATCCATGGTACTGAACCTCCTGTTCCTGCTCCTCACCTTTAAATCAAGGAGGTTCATCGAATACTGGCCTGTCTTTGCCACCCTCACAGCCTCGCTCATTATTGGAAGGAGGATGTCGGGCAGGGCCATGATAGCAGGGATGCTCATCCTCATGCCACTGCTTGTCCTGAACATAAAGGATGCGGTATCCGAGGTCCGTTCATCCGTTAATCCCGCAACCTATAAGGGTGCGGCCCTGTGGCTCAGGGAGCATTCCAGCAGAGGGGATGTAGTGTTTAATGCAGACTGGGATGACTTCCCTCTCCTGTTCTTCTATAACACAAAGAACCACTATATAGTTGGCCTTGACCCCATGTATATGTACACCTACGACAGGGATAAATATCGTCTCTACAGGGCTATAACAGAAGGCAGGGTGGTGAATCCTGGAAGGGTTATAGGCAGGGAGTTCAGGGCAAGGTTCATCTTTCTTGACAGGGTGCATCCAGGGCTTTATAGTGCCCTTGAGCATGATCCATGGGTGAGGAAGGTGTATGAGGATAGTGGCTCTATCGTCTTTGAAGTGGTAAAGGAGCATGGGGTAGAATAATGTATATGCGGGTTCTGCTTATAGAGGATGACCGGGACCTCTCAAGGGTCTTAAAAAAGGGGCTTGAGGAGGAAGGATACAGTGTGGATGTCTCATATGATGGTGTTGATGGCTTATACATGGCCGGAGAGATAGCCTATGATGCGATCATCCTTGATGTGATGCTCCCCGGGCTTGACGGTGTGAGTGTCCTGTCTGAACTGAGGAGGAAGGGGGTGCTTACGCCTATAATGATGCTCACGGCAAGGGGCAGGCTTGATGATAAGGTCAGGGGGCTTGACAGCGGTGCTGACGACTACCTGACAAAGCCGTTTGAGTTTGATGAGCTCCTGGCAAGGCTCAGGGCGCTTATAAGAAGGAGGAGGCCTGTTGGTTCATCTGTCCTCAGGATTCACGATCTTGAGATAGACACGGCAAGAAAGGAGGTGAAGAGGGACGGAAGGCCGATAGGGCTTACCCCGAAGGAATATGCCCTCCTTGAATACCTTGCATTCAATAAAAACACCGCCCTTTCAAGGCGCCAGATCACAGAGCATATATATGATGAGTCCTTTGACCTTGACAGTAATATAATCGATGTCTTCATAAACAACCTCAGGAGGAAGATCGACAGGGATCATCCAAAAAAACTCATCCATACCGTTAGAGGGTATGGATATATGCTCAGGGAATAGGCCATGCTGGACTCAATAAGGGCAAGGTTTCTCATATGGTCGTTTATCGTCTTCTCTGCATTTGCCTCTGGCCTGGGGATGTTCCTTTATGAGAGGCAGAAGGTTGAGTCCCTTAACACCGTTGACAGATTCCTCAGGGTTAAGTCACGCACACTTGCGGGGCTCATAGAGGTGTATAAGGATGGGAGGATCCATCACGAACTGATAGAGGGAGAGGAGGGTTTCAGGCGCGGAAAGACAGTCTATGACATTCTGGAGTCAGGCCACTACTTCAGCGTATTTTTTGAGGATGGCAGGTTGCTGGCTGCCTCTCCATCCCTTGGAAGGTTCAGATTGCCCCTGTCGATCGAAAGGGTGCGTTTAGATGGTTCATATTATGAGACCACCACTGGGCCAGGGGGTGAGCCTATCAGGGTCTTTACAGAGAAGACCACCATTACATCACCACATGGTGAGAAGGGTTACACATTTATTATACAGACCGCAGAGAGCCTTGAAGAGGTTTATGGATTTCTCCATTCACTCAGGAACACCATCCTCTACAGTCTTCCACTGGTAATCGGCCTCTTTATTGCCGGCGGGGTGGTTATCCTCTGGACATCCCTCAGGCCGCTCAGGCATTTCTCAGCAGAGGTCTCAAAGATAACCAGGCAGAGTCTCAACAGGAGGCTCAGGGAGGAGAGGGTGAGCAGGGAGCTGAGGGAGCTTGCAGGCACATTCAACAGGACGCTTGACAGTATTGAGAAGGCATTCAATATTGAGAGACGATTCATCTCTGATGCCTCACACGAGCTGAAGACCCCGGTGTCTGTCATAAAGAGCTACTGCGAGATATACATGAGGAGACAGAGGCCCGGGGAGGAGTACAGAGAGGCATTAAGCGTCATATATGAGCATACGAAGAGGATGGATTCTATTATTGAAAAGCTCCTGTTGCTCTCACGGCTTGAGGAGGGGAGACTGCCCATGAAGATGGAGAGACTCTCTTTAAGGGAGGTGGTTGAGAAGGCCTTATCCCTGCTCAGACCCTCTATCGAGGTCAAGGCCATGGGCGTCAGGGTTATGGCAGATGGTGAGTGTTATGTGAATGCAGACAGGGAGTATCTTGTGGAGGTCTTTGTCAATATCATAGATAACGCTGTCAAATACAGTGAAAACGGGGGTGAGATAGGGATAACGATCCGCAGGGATGGGGATCAGGCACGTGTGGATGTGGAGGACAAGGGGGTGGGTATACCACAGGATGAGGTTGAAAGGATATTCCAGCGTTTTTACAGGGTTGAGACCACGGGTTCAGGCCAGAGGGGTACAGGGCTTGGTCTGAGCATCGCAAAGGAGATCATCGAGGCGCATAGGGGGAGGATAGGGGTCAACAGCAGGTTGGGGGCAGGGAGCACATTTTCTGTTTATCTCCCACTGGGCTGAGGGGGTTAAGAGATGATCCTTATCCCTGAGTAGTAGCAGCAGAATTCGCTGTCAAGGTCATTGATGAATGACCGTTCGTTTCCATCCTCAAAGAGTATCCTCACGAAGCAGAAGCCACCTGCAAGGTGTGAGTGCCACTCCTCGATCACCTCACCAACGCCCCAGAAGGAGTATTTTATATGGGTGACCCTGTCGCCGACCTTCAGATACAACCTCTTCCGCATTCTTAATTATATCATTAAACCCCTAAAAGTCCAATCACCCCACGATCATATGAAAATGCAGGGTTGGTCATTGGTTGACACATAGTATCCAGCTTTATTAAGACCCTCTGGGAGGAGGATCTGGAAGATATCTATCATCATCCATCACTGGGAATAAGGCTATAACCTGGGCATCCTCATGGGCTGAAGTAACTCCCTATATTCTTCCTCTTCCATGGTTTGTTATTCTCAGGGTGGATACTATGTCCTAACCGGAATGAGCCTCCCCCCTTGACCCTTTACCATGGTACAGGGTTTATAATGTGGATGAGAAAGAAAAAAGGAGGTGTAATAATATGACAGCCAAACGTAAGATTGAGATCTTCAGTGCAGGGTGTTCCATATGTAACGAAGTGGTGGAGATGGTGAAGAAGACAGCCTGCGCATCATGCGAGGTGAGTGTCCTGGATATGCATAAACCAGAAGTCTCAGAAAGGGCAAAGAAACTCGGTATTAAATCTCTGCCTGCTGTGGTTATTGATGGGGAACTTGCAGACTGCTGCAGAGGCAGGGGACCTGATCTTGAAACACTGAAGGCATGCGGTCTTGGAAAACCTTTGTAATTCAAGATGCACCCCGAGGTGTAAGAGCATAGGTTGAAATGAAAAAAGAAGATCTTGCAGGTATGGGAACTATTGTTGCTTCTTTACTGGCCTCATCATGCTGTATTGGGCCTGCTGTGTTTATAATTTCCGGGACCTCAATAGGTTTTCTGGGAAGTTTCTCAAAACTCATGCCCCTTAAACCTTATTTACTTGTCTCTGCTTTATTAATGCTTGGGTACTCCTTCTGGAGGCTCTATCTAAAGAGGCCAGAATGTGTATGTGCTGAAAACAGACGCATAAGGATGATTTCACGTATAATCTTCTGGATTGGCTTGATGAGTTTTGCCTTTGCCATCCTGTTTCAGAAAATCGTATTATGGATTTATGGATAGAAGAGGTAACTACATGTACTGGAAGTCTATTATATTGGTAATTATCCTTATATTTATAGTTTCTGTATCTATAAGTGCTGCTGATCATAATGTGGTGATTGAGATAGAGGGGATGACCTGCCCGCTCTGTCCGGTGGCTATTAAAAAGTCTCTTCTTACGGTTGAGGGAGTTAAGGATGTAAATATCTCACTGGAGGATAAAAAGGCATGGCTCAGGGTGGATGAAAGAGTCTCGGATGCGTTGCTCCTTAAGGCAATTGAAAGGGCTGGGCCATATAAAGGTAGAATAAGGCGGGAATATAGATGAAAAGACTCACAATAGGGCAGATTGCAAAGGCATCTCATGTAAATATTGAGACAGTTCGGTATTATGAACGGTGTGGCCTTATCCCAAAGCCTCCAAGGAGTGAATCAGGATATCGACTCTATTCTGAAGAGGTGATTAATCTCATCAGGTTCATAAAACATGCCAAGGCACTCGGCTTTTCATTAAGAGAGATTAGGGAACTCCTTTCTCTCAGGGTAGAGGAGGGTGTCTCCTGTGCCCAGGTCAAGGATAAAGCAGAGGCAAAGATTACTGAGATAGAAGAGAGGATTCAATCTTTAAAAAGGATGAAAAATGCCCTTTTAAAACTCACAAAGGAATGCACGGGCAAAGGCCCTGTAAAAGAATGCCCCATCCTTGATGCACTTGAGAAGTAAAACCATTTACCCATTAATTACCATTCCTGCTGGTAAGGCATATACATCTTCTTTCAGAGGCAGTATATCCTCATTCAGACAGATAAGACACCCTGTGCCTATGTTTAATTTAAGCCTCCTGAGTGTGTCAAACACTTTTACCATATCCCTGTGTGGGGAAGCAGTCTTTTTAATCTCTACAGGATAAACTGTCCTATCCTTAAAAATAAGGAGGTCTATTTCCCTCTTGTCTTTATCATGATAATAATAGAAAGAAGGCTCAAGTCCATTATGTAGCCATGACTTGAGTATCTCTGTAAATATCCATGTTTCAAATATTGCACCTGATAGAGCACCTGCCTCCAGGGTCTCAGGACTGCTCCATTCTGTAAGCCATGCACAGAGACCTGGATCAAGAAAGTATATCTTTGGTGTTTTAATGAGCCTCTTACTGAGGTTTGTATAAAAGGGCTGAAGGATATACACTATGCCTGAGGCCTGAAGAACAGAGAGCCATTTTTTTGCTGTATTTGGTGCAATATCTGCATCCCTTGCAAGATCTGAGACATTCAGTAACTGAGCGGTTCGGGCTGCCACTGCCTTTAAGAATCTTATAAAACTCAATCTGTTACCAACATTTATAAGATCTGCAACATCCCTCTGTAGATAGGTCTGGACATAGGAAGAATAAAAGAGATTTCTGTCCATCTCAGGATCTACATGAAGGGCTGGATAGGTGCCTCTAAAAATATGGGAATATATGTCCATTAAAGAGAGCCTGACTGGTTTGATGTTTTTAAACTTCCTCTTAGGGAGAAAAGGTTTTACATCCAGTCCATTGCCCTTTGATTCCTTAAAGGAAAATCCAAGCAGGTTAAGAATGCCAACCCTTCCAGCAAGCGATTCCGTAACACCCTTCATCAGGTGAAAGTGCTGGGAGCCTGTGAGCCAGAAGAGGTTTTTTCTCCCTGTTCTATCCACCGTCATTTTGATATAGGGGAGGAGTTCAGGGGCATATTGAATCTCGTCAATTATAACAGGAGGAGTATATCTCTGAAGAAATAGGGCAGGGTCTGTCCTGGCGAGTTCGAGTATTACAGGATCGTCAAGGGAGATGTATTTTCTCTCTGGCTCAGCAAGGTTTTTAAGGAGCGTGGTTTTGCCAACCTGTCTGGCACCTGTTATCAATATTACTGGAAAGTGTCTTGCTGCCCTCTTTAAAAACCCCTCTATGGTTCTTGGCAAATACATCGGCTATTTTTCATTATAAATGAAAATTAGCCGAAATACAAGAATGGGACAAGAGATGCACTAATAAAAGATCTGTCAGCAAATGCCCTAATGATGGAGAGGGGGTGTCATCCTGAGCGTCAGCGAAGGGTCTCAATTTTTCACTCTCATTAAAGATTTTGCTGTTTATTACTGAAAAATCTTAGAAGATAATAGATAATATTAAGTAACACATAACAAGGGAAAGTGCTACGCATGTAGTTAGTAAATAAACAAAAGTGACAAAGGTCCCAGGTCTTGAATCTTGAATTTTTAAATTCAGCAAACCTCTCCATTTGACAGAGAATAGCCCGCCGCTGCTGTTGATTATAGGTTACTCTCTTCATACTTCTTAATTGCTGGAGTTCCTAAAAGGTGGATACTATGTCCTGGTCTGGAAGAGTTGAATTCTTGACAGGTATCAGATTTTATATTAGGATTTTTGTAATCCTACAGGAAAAAATAAGTTAGACCTTATGAAAATAAAATATTCTCGTCATGCAAAAAGGAGGGCTAATCTTTACAAAATTTCTTTGGCAGATATTGAAAATTTACTTAAAGAATCAAAATTGGTCCAAGGTAAACAAGAGATTGTGAAATCCATTGAAGGTTATACACTTCCTATAAAGGTTGTTGTAGATATGGAAAATGATATAATAAAAATAATTACAGTATATCCATTGAAAAAAAGGAGAAGACAATGAAAGTATATTATGACAAAAATGTAGATGCACTGTATATAAAATTAAGTAATAAAAGACCTGAAGGGGTTATAGAGATTTCAGAGGGTGTAAATATAGATACAACAGAAGATAATAAAATTGTAGGGATAGAGATTTTAGATGCTTCAAAAAAGATAAATTTGAAGACTATACTTTCATATACACTGGAAATAGATAAGAAGAAGGCATTAGAGAGTTTTGTCTAAATCCTCTATTGTGCGATTCACAGACATGGTTTCAAATTGTTAAATGGTTTTCATTCGAGTAGAGCGGACTCTTTTCTCTGTCTTTTTGAAAATGCGAGAAATAAAAAAATGACGAATATATTGT
>Ga0180893_118_pt1 | contig 17518 bp, 19 predicted proteins | sample Deesub1362A_J573_FD_124286 | JGI IMG/M metagenome (GOLD analysis project Ga0180893, IMG submission 124286) | Nitrospirae bacterium JdFR-81 | reverse complement strand
TTGTTTCCAGTGATGGATCTTGACAGGATGATAGATATCTTTCAAATTTTCTTCCCAAAAAGTCTTAATAAGGGTGGATACTATGTCTCAACCAATGACCTAACTGTACCCTCCAGAAATCCCTTAATTTTTATATAAGAATTCTAAAAAGGTGTTGATTTTTTTTGAATCAGTATATATAGTAAGTGATTACTAACATTTTTTGTGACAATGGACAGAAGGGACACACGGCAGAGGCTACTTGAGGCATCGCTCAGACTGATATCAGAGAAGGGCTATCTTGGTGCAACCACAAGGGAGATAGCACGGGAGGCAGGGGTGACCGAGCTCACGCTTTTCAGACACTTTGGGAGCAAGAAGGCCCTATTTGAAGAGGTCCTCAAGAACCTCACATTTCTGCCGAGGCTCAGGGACCTGATGCCAGGACTCAAAGGTCTTGCCCTTGAGGAGGCATTGACAGAGGTGGGTGTTGCCTTCATTCAGGCGCTTAATGAGAGAAACGGGCTTGTGAGGATACTCCTCTCAGAGGTGAGGTACTATCCCGAGCAGATAAGGGATGTGTATGAGAGGTTTATAGAGGAGATTATAAGGATAGTGGCCGATTACCTGAGACAGAAGGACAGGAGGCTGAGGCCCTTTAAGGCAGAGATGGCGTCAAGGGCATTCCTTGGGATGCACTTCTCCTTCTTCCTGTCAGAGGTGATAATAAAGGGCAGGGATCTGAAGGGGTCCGAGATCAATAAGAGGGTGAAGGAGTTTGTCAGTATATTTATCAAGGGGGTGGATGGTTATGCATAAAAGTAGATGGGTTGGGGTCGTGGTATTTCTTATTGCCATCGTCTTTAGAGGAAGTGCGTCCTCCCTCACCCTTGAAGAGGGGTTGAGGATCATCGAAGAGAGATCAAGGGAACTGAAGATTGCTGTTAAGGGCGAGGAGATTGCGGAAGAGGGTGTTAGGCTTGCGAGGTCAGGGCTCTTCCCCAGGGTTGACCTCTATGCAAATCGGACATGGCTTGAGTATCAGCCAGAGGCAAGGTTCGGGCCTGTGGGGAGTGTTCCAATGGGAGAGAGGGAGTTCCTCACATATGGATTCAGACTGAACCAGAGGATATACGACTTTGGAAGGACATATGCAGGCATAAGGGGGGCAAGGCATATACTTGAATTGAAGAAGGCAGAGGGCATCAGGACAAGGAATCAGGTTGCCCTTGAATTCATCCTTGCGTATCTTGGTCTGCTCGAGGCAGAGAGGATGCTGGATGTTGCAGAGGAGGAGGTGAGGATGTTTAATGCCCACCTCAAGGATGCAAGGGCGATGTATGAGGAGGGTATTGTCACAAAGAATGACCTGCTCCAGGCAGAGGTCATGGTATCTGACGCAGGCCAGAGGATGGTGAAGGCAAGGAGTATGAGGGATATCGCCATGTCCAGATTAAACACCCTTCTTACAAGGCCGATCGATGAGGAGGTTAAGGTTGAGGAGATCGGAAAGATCCCTGATGTGGATATAGGGCCTGATGAGGCAAGGCGGATTGCAAGCGAGAGGAGGCCTGAACTCAGGGCATTAAAGAGCCAGATAAAGGCAAAGGAAGAGGAGATGAGATCCATAAGGGCTGAATACCTGCCAGAGATATATCTCACAGGCGGATACGAATATCAGGAGAATGATTACATGGTCCATGAGGATAACTGGTCAGCGGTGCTCGGGGTAAACCTGAACATCTTTGCAGGTGGTTCAAAGGCTGCGAGGCTCGGTTCCGTCAAAAGGGAGATAGAGGCATTGAGGTTGCAGTATGACAGTCTCCTTGACTCGATAATGCTTGAGGTCAAGGCAGGCTATCTTGATATGGCCTCCTCAAGGGAGAGGATGGACGTTACAGAGAAGGCGGTTGAACAGGCAAGGGAGAACCTCAGGCTCGAAAAGCTCAGATACAAGGAGGGGATCGGAACATCAACGGATGTGACCGACGCGATAACACTCCTCAGGAGGGCAGAGACCAACTACTACAGGGCACTGTATGACCTCAGGCGCGCGGAGGCAAGATTCCTCTATGCCATTGGATATGACCTTATAGATGTGTATGGAGGAAGGGATGGCGGATGAGAGGAATGCCATAGACAACAGGAGAAAAAAGGCCGCACTGATTGTATTCTTCGGGACTGTGGCGATCCTTGCCATAATAGGGCTGATATATGTCCAGTATAAAAAGACCCACATCTCAACAGACGATGCCTTTATCAGGGGAAGCATCCACACCATCTCACCACGCATATCCGGAACAGTATTCAAGGTATATATAAAGGATAATGAATATGTAGAGCAGGGCACACTGCTTGTTGAGATCGATCCAGAGCCATATCAGAAGAGGCTCAAGGAGGCAGAGGCAGGGCTTGAGGCCGAGAGGAAGAGGCTTTTGGAGATCGAGGCCATGATCAGGGCACAGGAGAGCATGGTTGTTGCATTAAAGAGAGACATAGAGAGAGCGGTGTCTGCAGGAGAAGGGCTCAGGGCGGTGCTTGAGGCAAGGAAGGCAGAGGTTGAGGCAAAGGCATCGCTGTTGAGGAAGGCCGAGGCTGACCTAAGGATGGCCGAGAATCTGTTCAGGAAGGAAGTGATACCAAGAGACAGGTATGATAACGCAAAGACCGCATACGAGACCGCCATGGCATCCATGAAGGCAGCAGAGGCATTGAGATCACAGGCAGAGGCCTCGCTCAGGGCGCATGAGGATGTGATCGCCCAGACAGAGGCACAGCTCAAGGCAGGTGAGGAGAGGCTCAATCAACTGAAGGCCACACTCCAGACCCAGAGGGCACAGGTCAGGAGGATGGAGGCATCACTGGAGCTTGCAAAACTCAACCTCTCATACACACGGATATACTCCCCCGCCTCAGGTTATGTAACGAAGAGGTCTGTTGAGATAGGCGATCAGGTTCAGCCAGGACAGCCGCTTATGGCAGTGGTCTGTCTTGACGATATCTATGTGATCGCAAACTACAAGGAGACAAAGCTCAGGAGGATAAGACCAGGCCAGAGGGTGAAGATAAAGGTTGATGCATACCCTGACAGGGTCTTCTGGGGGAGGGTTGACAGTATAATGGCAGGCACGGGTGCGGCATTCTCGCTCTTCCCTCCAGAGAATGCAACAGGCAACTATGTAAAGGTGGTGCAGAGGATACCGGTAAAGATCGTCTTTGATGATGGTGAAGACCCCGAACATCTCCTCAGGATAGGAATGTCCGTTGTACCAACGGTACTGGTAGAATGAGTAAGTGGCTTGTTGCATTGACAGTGATGCTCCCCACACTGATTGAGATCGTTGACATGTCTGTCGTCAATGTCTCCCTTGACCACATCAGGGGGAGCCTCTCAGCAGGCATAGACGAATCAACATGGGCAATAACCTCTTATTTAGTATCCAATGCAATCATCATCCCCATCACAGGCTGGTTGAGCAGGCTCTTTGGGAGAAAAAACTATCTCATTGCATCCATATCCATGTTTACAATAAGCTCCTTCCTCTGTGGTTCTGCATGGAGTCTGCGGAGTCTCATCATCTTCAGGATAATACAGGGTGTTGGCGGAGGCGCACTCCAGCCCCTCAGCCAATCGATATTGCTTGAGGTCTTCCCGCCTGCACAGCATGGTATGGCGATGGCGATATTCGGGATAGGTATAATGTTTGGACCCATCATAGGGCCACTGCTTGGAGGATGGATAACCGACAACTGGTCGTGGAGGTGGATATTCTACATAAACGTCCCGATAGGGATAATCTCAGTATTGTTGAGCATCCTCGTCATACACGATCCCCCTTATATGAAGAAGGTGAGGATGAAGATAGACTACCTGGGGTTGATCCTCCTTGCCCTTGGCCTCGGCAGTCTACAGTTTATACTCGATAAAGGGCAGAGGGAGGACTGGTTCTCATCTCCTGTGATCGTAACATTCACGATCATATCCGCTGTATCCCTGGTATTATTTGTAATACTTGAGCTCTTCTCCAAAAACCCCGTGATAAACCTCAGGCTCTTCAAGGACAGGACATTTACATTTGGCAATATCCTCATGTTCTTTGCCTTCTTCAACCTCTTTGGTAGCATAGTGCTATTGCCTATATATCTTCAGACCCTCATGGGCTACACCGCATTCCTTGCAGGGCTTATCCTTGGCCCAGGAGGGATAGCCACGATGTTTGCACTCCCAATCGCAGGAAAGCTTGTTGAGAAGAGGGATCCAAAGATCATCCTGATAATCGGCATCCTCATAAGTGCCCTCTCGACATACATGATGTCCAAATTCAACCTCCATGCAGACTTCTTTAACCTCACCCTGCCAAGGATCGTCCTTGGTGTGGGCATGGGTTTTTTGTTCATACCGCTCACCACCATGACCCTATCGCACATCCCGAAAGAGAGGATGACAGAGGCAACGGCAATGTATAACCTCCTGAGGAACATAGGTGGCAGTTTTGGTGTTGCCTTTGTCACAACCATGCTTGCAAGGAGGGCACAGTTCCACCATCTGAGACTCATAGAGCATCTGACACCATTTGACCATGTATACATCGAGGTGAAGAAGTATATCTGGGGTCTTCTACATGCCCGCGGAATAAACCACATAAGCCCTGATGCCCTGATATATGGTGAGCTCCTGAGGCAGGCAAACATGAAGGCCTTTAATGACGCCTTCTACCTCCTTTCAGTGCTTCTGATATTGATCCTGCCGATGGTGCTGTTGATGAAGAGGACAAAACACCATAAACACATCTCAGGAGATATCTTCTAAATCCCTGCTGCAGGAGCTTCTGCTAAAATCTTTAACACCAAACAGCAATTGTTGGCTCTAACCAACACCTTCCCACCCCTTTCTCTCTCAAACCCAAGGGGCTGAGTCAGGCTAAAAATAGCCCATGATATAGGCGCCCTTCCCATAAAAATGAAATAAATAACTGAAAAAGAGGAGGATCACAGCTGAGAAATAATGTCTAGAGATACTTTATAATTAAGATATGTCCAGGAGGGTTGTGATAGATATAGAGACTGTTGGAGAGGAGTTCGAGGGCCTTGATGAGCTGTCAAAGGAGTATATCCTCAGGTATGCAGAGACAGAGGAGGAGATAGAGTCTGCAAAGCAGGGTCTTGGCCTCCATCCGCTTACAGGTGAGATAGTCGCCATCGGGATGCTTGATCCTGACACTGACAGAGGTGTTGTCTACTTTCAGTCGCCCGAGATACTCCAGGAGCCACTTATGGAAGAGGGGTTTGAGCTGATCCCTGACACAGAGGCAGGCATCCTCAGGAGGTTCTGGGACAGGGTGAGGGAGTACGACCAGATAATCACTTTCAATGGCAGGGGGTTTGACGCGCCATTCATAATCCTCCGTTCTGCGATACTAAGGATAAAGCCGACGAAGGACCTCATGCCAAACAGGTATTCAGGCACCTCCCATATCGACCTGCTCGATCAGCTGACCTTTTATGGCTCATTAAGGAGGAGGTTCAATCTCCATATGTGGTGCAGGGCATTTGGTATAAGGAGCCCGAAAGGGGAGGGTATCTCTGGTAAGGAGGTTGCAAGACTCTTTAAGGAGAGGAGGTATCTGGATATCGCCCGATACTGTATGGGTGATTTATATGCAACCAAGAAGCTCTTCCAGTACTGGGATCAGTATGTGAGGGTCGGTTCAGGCGATTAATGCCCTTGCGATATCCTCTGCAAGCACCGAGAGTGAGTCGTCCCTTGCACCGAATATGACATAGTTTCTCCATTTATGGATGCGATCAAATATCCCTTCTCTATCCTCGATGACCTCCACAGATCTGCCGCCTGCCCTGATGCCCTCTGAGAGGTCGTGGCTTGAGATGTCCCTGCTGACCGTTCCGCCTGCATAATATATTGGGAGGAGTATCAGGTGGTCCGAGTCCCTGAGGTTCTCTATAAATACCCTTATATACTCATCCTTCATAAACCTCGTGGGGCCATAGCCGTGTGGCTGGAATATATAGCAGATGTTATCCCTGAACCTGCTGACCGTCTTCATGAGATGCTGAATCTTGTGGGGGTTGTGTGCGTAGTCATCCACCACGAGGCCGCGTTTGTCATTTAGATGTATATCATACCGCCTGTGGATCCCTCTGAAATCCCTGAGTGCATCTGCTATGTCATCCAGGGGGATGCCCAGTTCTGAGAGCAGGGTGATACAGGAGAGGGCATTGTAGACATTGTGTTCACCTGCCAGTGGGAGCTCAAACCTTGTGTCTTTAAGAAAAAACTCGGTGCTTAACGGCCTGTAAGTGATCCTCTCTGCCCTGTATTGTGATGGGTTGTATATGGAGAATGTTATTGTATGCCTGTGTGTCTGTATCTCCATGAGCCTCCTGTCATCTGCATTGAGGATGGTGTATCGGGTTGTATTCTCCATGAGCCTCCTGAAGATGGTGGATGTCCTGTCGATGGGATGGTGGTCGAGGTCGATATTGAGGATTATTGTGTGTGCAGGTCTATAATGGATGATCATACCGTCAGACTCACATGCCTCAAGCACGAGATGGTCAGACCTGCCTGTGAGGTGATTGCCAAGGTTTGATCCTGACATGAATTGTTTGACCCTCCCGCCACCGATGAAGTTTGGATCGAATCCAAGGGCCTTCATCAGGAAGGCAAGGAGCCCCGAGGTGGTGGATTTTCCACTTGTGCCAGCAACCGCTATGGTATTGAATGCGGTGGTGAGTCCTGCGAGATATTCCTGCCTTGGCTTGATGCTAATACCAAGGGAGTGTGCCCTTGTGAGTTCTGGGTTGTCTTTCTCAATGGCAGAGCTATAGATAAAGAGGTCTGTGTGTTCATCGATGCCACTGCCATCCTGAGGATGGATCTCTATCCCCATGCCCTGGAACCATGCCTTGAGGTGATGTTCGGGATAAGAGTCAAATAGCCTGTCTGAACCCCTGACGTCGTGTCCCCTGTTCTTCATAAAACAGGCGATGGCAGACACCCCACTGCCTGCCACCCCTGAGAAGAAGAGCCTCATCTTACTATACATGAAACCCCTTGATACCCTCCATGGTGATGCCCCTGAGCCTTACCAGTTTATTCTTTGACCTCTTGCCTGAGATGATCTCTATATTGCCCTTCGGGATGTTAAATTCATGCGATAACACCTCCACCAGCTCCCTGTTTGCCCTGCCTTCAACGGGAGGGGACTTGAGCCTCACCCTGAGTCCGTCCCCATACCGTCCTGCAACCCCTGGACAGGACGAACGGGTCTCCACCCTTACACTTATCACCAGCCCTCTATCTTCCCTCTTGCCCACTGCTGATACCCTGCCAGCATCTATACATCTTTTCCCCTGCAAATACTGTGATTAAGAATAACAGGACGCCACCTATCACATCAACCACATAGTGATAACGGAGATAGACGGTGGAAAATAGCAGGGCTATCACAACAGGCAGGAAGATATAGAAGAGACGCCTCTTGAATCTGTATGAGAGATAGAGGACGAGGAGTGCGATGCCTGAGTGGCCGCTCGGGAAGGCATCGTACTTTACACCCTCTATTGCATTCAGCAGGCTGTCTATCTTTTCTCTGAGAAAGACGCCTCTGAGTTCGATGCTCTGGAGGTGATCTATTGAATAACGGGGTCCCAATGCAGGGAAGAGGATATAGCCGATATAGGAGATGAAGAAGCAGAGGATTATGAGGAATAGTGAGAAGTCGAACTCTGATTCCCTCCTCTCCAGTTTCAGTGTGATCCCGAGTATCAGCGGCAGGAAGTAGTATGATATATATGCAAACTGCATGAGCTCAGTGACCACCGGCGTGGTGATACGCTCAAGTTCCACCGTTGGATAGCATCCAAAGATCAGATAATCCATTCTTAATAATAGCTGGTCATAGGTAGTGTGATTTATGTATTTTATGAGACCACCAAGACTGTCAAAGATGAGGAGCACCACTATGACAGGGAAGATGATGTCGTTGATCACCACCGATAGGGGTCCATTGTTTCTTCTCCTAAGATACACAAGTACAGAGAGTGTGACCATCAGAAGGGAGTATATGGAGATCAGCAGATAGGCACCTCTTATCTGGTCGATATGGATAAGGGTGATGATAAGCAGAAAGAGGAGGAAGCCGAAGGTGAGGAGGTCAACTGCCCTTATGATACCCCTAAGACCCAAAGACGACATCCATCCTGATCATTCTCTTTGGCCTGAAGAAGCTCCCTATAGCAAGGAGCACGCCGTCGGACGACCTTATCCTTATTCCATCTGACAGCTTCATCTCCTCTGTTAGTGACGGGACCTGCTCTATCCTTAAAGGTGTGCCATGCCTTACGGCCCTGACCAGCTCATCACCTACTGTCAGGGCAGGCATCCACGAGAGTGCCTCATCCATCCTGTAGATACCCCTGCCTTCGGGAAGGTCACCTATCTCATCAATACCTACGCTCTCCTTTATGGTGAATGGCCCTATGGCCGTCCTCTTCAGTCTGTAGAGATGGGCTCCAACACCGAGCCTCTCGCCTATATCGTGGCAGAGCGTCCTTATGTATGTGCCCTTTGAACAGAGCACCCTGAATCTCACCAGTGGGAGGTCTATGTCAAGGAGCTCAATCCTGTGGATGGTTACCTCCCTGCAATCCCTCTGGACCTCTTCCCCCCTTCTTGCATATTTATAGAGGGGTCTGCCCCTGTATTTTAAGGCTGAGAACATGGGGGGCCTCTGGAGGATCCTGCCCCTGAATGAGGTGATGACCCTTTCTATCTCGGTCTTTTCAATATATGAGGGATCCGTCTTTTTTATAACCTCACCTGCTGAATCCTGTGTGTCTGTTACCTCTCCAAGCTTCATAACCGCCTCATATTCTTTATCGAGTGATGAGAGGTATCTGGCGAGTCTTGTTGCCCTGTTTATGCACACAAGCAGGACACCTGTTGCCATGGGGTCAAGCGTGCCTGTGTGGCCTGCCTTCTTTGCCCTGAGCAGTCTCTTGACCTTTGTGGTTGCCTCGTGTGATGTAAGACCTTCTGGCTTGTCTATGTTAATTACCAGATCTGTCTGCCCTGATGGCATCACTCACAAGCCTCAAAACCCTCTTCCTTACAGACTCCAGTGTGCCTTTAATCCTGCATCCTGCCGCAGGTGCATGACCACCGCCACCAAAGGCCCTTGCGATCTCGGAGACATCGATCCTGCCCTTCGACCTGAGACTCACCTTGATGATACCGCCATCTTCTTCCCTGAAGAGCAGGGCCACCTCCACCCCACTGATCCACCTTGCATACTCAACGAAATTCTCTGTGTCCTGGGCAGTGGTGCCTGTCCTCTTGAACATGTCCCTTGTAACCGTTATATAGGCGACACCATCCTTCTTCTGGAGTGTTGAGAAGGACAGCGAAAGCAGCCTCATGGCTCTGTAGGGGATGTTCTCATAGACCTCCCTTGCTATCCTCCATGGCTCTGCCCCTGCCTCAACGAGCTTCGATGCTATCCTGAGTGATCGGGAGGTCGTGTTCGAGTATTTGAACCCGCCGGTGTCAACCATTATAGAGGCATAGAGGTTTGTTGCTATGTCCTTATCGATCGGGACACCGAGTGTGAGGAGTAACCTGTATACAAGCTCTCCTGTTGCAGAGGCGGTGGTGGAGATGAGTGCGCCTGATATCTTGCCCGATCTTACAGCCCTTGACACCTCCTGCTCCGGGCCGTGATGGTCGATTATTATGGTGTCTCCTGCCTTTAAGCTGGTGAATCCTGTCCTCTCGATAGTGTTGCAGTCTATAAGGATCAGTACATCAGGTGTATCATCAGGTGGCTTCCTCCTGAACAGCTCCGAGGCGGGCAGGAACCTGAGGGTCTCGGGCACCGGATCCCTATCAAGGAGATAGACCGCCTTGCCCATCTTCTTCAGGCCCATGGCAAGGCCAAGGGATGAGCCGATGGCGTCCCCTTCAGGGTTGAGGTGCGTGACTATGAGGAATCGCTGGTTCTCCTTTATCAGCCTCAGGAGCTTAGATGATATCCTCGTCATCCTCTGGCCTCTCCTCCGCCTTTATCTCATCAAGTAGCCTGTCTATCTTCATGCCATACTCTATGGATTCGTCTATCCTGAATGTGAGGAAGGGGATGTACTTTATCCTGAGCCTCTTACCAAGCTCGCCCCTTATGAATGAGGCCGAGGCCCTGATGATGCCCAGTGTGTCCTTGCGCCTCTCCTCATCGAGTACACTCAGATATATGGTGGCATGTCTCAGATCCTCGCTGATCTCGGCACCGGTGACCGTCACAAAACCGATCCTTGGATCCCTCAGTTTGTGCATTATGATATCAGCGATCTCCTCCCTTATGAGATCGCCTACCCTTGTGGAACGCTTGTAAGGATGCATCTCTATCGCCTACAGTATCTCAATAGTTGAGTCGATCAATTCTATCGAAGGGGTGTTTATGACTATCCTCCTTATGTCATCAAAGACCCTGTTTATCATCCTCTTCTCATTGGCCACACAGGCCACGCCTATCACGCTCCTCTGCCACAGGTCATTACCGTCGACCTCTGAGATTGAGACATTGAACCTGTTCCTTATCCTGTCCTTCAGGCTCTTGATCAAGAGCCTCTTTGCCTTAAGGGAGTCTGCCTCAAGCAGATGCAGATCGAGCCTAAGGAGTCCTACAATCATCTGTGTCGTGAGTTAAATGATGATAATCAATGTCTCTCTGTCAGGTCTGACGGACACCTGAATGAAGGATGAGGGATCAGGTCAGCCGTGCTGCCACCTCTTCCTTTTGATATACCTCGATTATATCCCCCACCTTTATATCATTAAAGTTCTCCACAAGCAGACCACACTCAAACCCTGCCTGAACCTCCTTGACATCATCCTTGAACCTCTTGAGGCTGGCGATCTTGCTCTCATAGATGACTACATTATCCCTTATCACCCTTACACCTGAACTCGCCCTTGTCACCACACCATCAAGCACATAACAGCCTGCGACCGTCCCGACCTTTGATATGTGGAAGGTCTGTCTCACCTCGGCCCTGCCGAGCACCTTCTCCGTAATCGTTGGTTCAAGAAGTCCCTCAAGGGCCTTCTTCACGTCATCTATGGCCTCGTAGATTATGCTGTAAAGCCTTATATCAACGCCCTCCCTCTCTGCAATGGATGAGGCCTTGGGATCAGACCTGACGTTAAAGCCTATCACAATGGCGTTTGATGCACTTGCAAGCATGACGTCGGACTCATTTATACCACCAACGCCTGCGTGTATCACCCTGACCTTCACCTCAGGGTGCTTTATCCCCTCAAGGGCGTCTCTCACGGCCTCTACAGAGCCCTGCACATCTGCCTTTATGATGATATTGAGCTCCTTGATCTCACCCTCTTTTATCCTGCTGTAGAGTTCATCAAGGGTCAGTTTCCTCTGTGTGGCCATGGCAGCGGTCTTCTGTTTCTGGAGCCTGCTCATCGCTATCTGCCTTGCCCTCTTCTCATCCTGGACAACCACGAATATATCACCTGCCTGTGGCACCTCGGGGAAGCCGATAACCTCAACGGGTGTTGAGGGCAATGCCTCGTTGACCCTCTTGCCATTCTCATCGATAAGGCTCCTGACCCTTCCCGCAATGGTCCCGACAATGAATGGGTCGCCCTGTCTGAGCGTGCCATTGTTCACCAGCACAGTGGCCACAGGGCCTCTGCCCCTGTCAAGTTTTGATTCTATGACGGTGCCCCTTGCAGGTCTGTCATAGTCTGCCTTTAATTCCATTATCTCGGCCTGAAGCAGGATCATCTCAAGGAGGTTCTCTATGCCTATGTTCTTTTTTGCAGATATCTCAACAAATATGTTCTGCCCACCCCATTCCTCAGGGACGATACCGTGTTGAGAGAGCTCACTCTTTACCTTCTCGACATTCGCCTCGGGCTTATCTATCTTATTTATTGCCACTATGATGGGCACATTTGCAGCCTTTGCATGGTCTATGGCCTCAATGGTCTGGGGCATGACCCCATCATCAGCGGCAACCACCAGTATGACTATGTCCGTTACCTTTGCACCCCTCGCCCTCATCATTGTGAATGCCTCATGGCCAGGTGTGTCAAGGAAGGTTATCTCCTTGTCCTTGAGCTTCACCTTGTATGCACCGATATGCTGTGTTATGCCACCTGCCTCTGTCTCGGTGACCCTTGTCTTTCTTATGGCATCAAGGAGGGTGGTCTTGCCATGATCAACATGGCCCATGATCGTGACTATCGGAGGACGGGGCCTCAGGTTTGCGGTATCGAGCTTGTCCTCATCAATGAGCTCCTCCTCTGTCTCAACCTGCACTGGCTCGATGGTCACACCAAAGGACTCTGCCACGATCTGTGCAGCATCTATGTCCACAGGCTGATTTATGGTCGTCATGATCCCGAGCTCCATAAACTTCTTTATCACCTCAGGGACCTTCTGGCCTATGAGCTCGGCAAACTCCTTCACCGTTGTCCCTTCCCTGAACTTGAGCACCCTCTTCCTTGGCTGTGTCGGGACAGTGGCGGTTACACCTGCCTCTGCCTTCTTCGCCTGAGGCTTCTTAAAAGGTCTTCTGTAGCCGTGTCTGAAGTCGTGCCGCTTCTTTGTGACATCCACCCTTCGTATGGTGTCGAATGCCCTCTGCATGCCTGACTTGACCCTGAACTTCTCCTGGGTGGCCTCCTTGAGCTGGCTCCTGAACCTGTCGGGAACCATTATCTCTTCATCCTCCTCCTCGACAACGGCCTTCTTCTCCTTCTCTGTGGCCTCGGTGGTCTCCCCTGGTTCAGTGGGCCTGACCTCAGCCTGTTCCTTCATCGCCTCTTTTTCGGGCTCCCCTGACACGGCCTCTTTCCCCTTAACCTCGGCCTCCCCACCCATCAATCCCTTGAGCCTCTCAATCACATCCTCGGTAACACTTGAGGAATGGGTCTTCGCCTCGATGCCCAATTCTGCGAGCCTGGCAAGGACCTCCTTGCTTGTGAGATTCAGTTGCTTGGCTATCTCGTATATCCTTATCTTTGCCATTTATGTTTTAAAGAGTTGTAAGTTTATTCAATGAATGTTATCATAAATACATTCTCTATTGCAATTACATACCGGACAGGAGGATAAGGGATGGCAGTATGTGCTGTATGTGAGAAGAAGAGGGTGGTTGGCAACAACGTGAGCCACGCAAACAACAGGACAAAGAGGGTCTTTAAGCCAAACCTCCAGAGGATAAGGGTGCAGACGCCCCAGGGGCCAAGGAGGATGTATGTCTGCACAAGGTGTATCCGCTCGGGTAAGGTCAAGAAGGCCATAAGATAATGGAGTCTATCGGCACGATATTTAACAGGGTTGTCAAAGACATCGGTTTAGAGAGTGCCAGGAGGATAAACAGTATAAGAAAGGAATGGTCAGGGCTTGTGGGGGAGGTTATATCGACCCATGCATACCCTGAGGCCCTGAAGGGTGATATGCTGATACTGGTTGTGGAGTCGCCCCAGTGGATGCATCACCTCTCTTTCTATAAGGACGAGGTAGCCATTAAGCTTGAGAGGTTTGGTGTAAAGAGGGTCAGATTCAGGCTTGGCAGGCTGCCTTCCACTCCCACCCTAACACCCACGCCCAAGGAGAGGCCACTGACAGAGGATGACAGGAGATATCTGGATGATACACTCAGGGGGATAAAGGATGGCGAACTGAGAAAGAGGTTTCAGAGCCTCCTGCTTCACGGCCTCACAAAAGGGAGAAGGCCCTGAGGGATCTTAAGCGGTCTCTGCCCTCTCCTCATAAAAGAGCACCGGCTTCTGCTTCTTGAGGATCACCTCATCGGTTATGAGACACTCCTTCACACCAACCTGAGAGGGTATCTCATACATCACATCAAGCATCACATCCTCAAGGATGGCCCTCAAGCCCCTTGCACCGGTCTTCCGTTTTATCGCCTCTCTTGCTATCGCCCTTATGGCCTCTTCAGTGAACCTCAGCTTCACATTCTCAAAGGCCAGGAGCCTCTGGTATTGCTTTATAACAGAGTTCTTCGGCTCTTTGAGTATCCTTACAAGGGCATTCTCATCGAGCTCATCAAGGGTTGCTATGACAGGCATCCTCCCGACAAACTCGGGTATGAGGCCGTATTTTATGAGGTCCTGGGGCTCAACCTTCCTCAGTATCTCTCCTATACGTCCGTCACCCCTGCCCCTCAGCTCTGCCTTGAACCCCACAACGCTCCTTCCAAGCCTCTGCTGGATTATATCCTCAAGTCCAACAAAGGCGCCACCGCAGATGAAGAGTATGTTTGTGGTGTCCACCTGTATGAAGTCCTGCTGGGGGTGTTTCCGCCCTCCCTGGGGTGGGACATTTGCGATGGTCCCCTCGATTATCTTCAGGAGTGCCTGCTGGACACCCTCGCCTGAGACATCCCTTGTGATGGATACATTCTCTGTCTTACGGCTGATCTTGTCTATCTCATCGATATACACAATGCCCCTCTGGGCCCTCTCAACATCATAGTCTGCAGCCTGCAGGAGCTTGAGCACGATATTCTCCACATCCTCACCGACATAACCTGCCTCGGTCAATGTGGTGGCATCTGCTATGGCAAAGGGGACATCCAGTATCTTTGCAAGTGTCTGGGCGAGTATGGTCTTTCCCGTCCCCGTCGGGCCTATCAGCAGGATATTGCTCTTCTGTAACTCAACATCTGACTGGAGGGGACTGTTTATCCTCTTGTAGTGGTTGTGGACAGCTACCGAGAGTATCTTCTTTGCCTTCTCCTGCTCGATGACATACTCATCAAGAAAGCTCTTTATCTCCTTCGGGGTCGGCAGCCTCCTTGTGACAGATACGTCAAGGGAGGCATCAAACTCCTCGGCCATTATCTCGTTACACAGGAGCACACATTCATCGCAGATGTAGACCGAAGGGCCTGCTATGAGCTTTCTCACCTCCTTCTGGCCCTTGCCACAGAAGGAGCACTTAAGCGATGTATCGTTGTAACCCTTTTGTTTCTCTCTCTTCATCTCCCTCCCTTTTTATAATCTGACGAGATATATCTTCATTTCTTTATCGTTGTTATCACCTCATCAACGATCCCGTAATCCTTTGCCTCCTGGCCTGACATGAAGAAGTCCCTCTCGGTATCCACCTGGACCTTCTCGATGGGCTGTCCGGTATGTTTTGACAGTATCTCATTAAGGATATTCTTCATCTTGAGTATCTCCCTTGCATGGATCTCTACATCCGTGGCCTGACCATAAAAACCACCGATGGGCTGATGGATCATTATCCTTGAATGTGGCAGCGCAAACCTCTTCCCCTTTGTCCCTGCTGCGAGCAGGAGTGCGCCCATGCTTGTGGCCTGACCGATGCAGTATGTCGCTATATCAGGTTTTATATACTGCATGGTGTCATAGATCGCCAGGCCTGATGATACCACACCACCGGGAGTGTTGATGTAGAGATGGATGTCCTTTTCAGGGTCTTCTGTCTGGAGGAAGAGCAACTGGGCTATAACCGTGTTTGCAAGGGTATCATCTATAGGTGTGCCTATAAAGACGATCCTGTCCTTTAAGAGTCTTGAGTATATATCATACGCCCTCTCCGTTCTTCCTGTCTGCTCTATGACTATGGGGATCAGACTCATCCTTTATCCTCCTTTTCACGGGCTTCTGATATGACAGCCTTCTGGACCAGCAGGTCAAGCACCTTATCAGCAAACAGCCTCCTCCTGAACGCCTCCAGCGATCCCTCCTGCATCATGTATATCTTCATGACATCCTCTGCCTTGAGTCCATTACGGACACCCATCTCCTCCATCGCCTTTCTCACCTCTTCATCGGTAACCTCTATGTTCTCCTTCTTTCCGATGGCCTCCAACAGGAGCACACCCTTGACATTCTCCTTTGCGGTCAGGAGATACTCCTGCCTCAGCTCCTCATCGGATTTTACAGGCATCCTGTTCTGCATCGCCTTCTGTTTTGCATCGATTATGAGGGACTGAAGCTCTGCCTCCACCATGGAGTCAGGCACACTGAAGTCATGATCCTTGATGAGTTTATTCAATATCTGTCTCTTATAATCTAAGTTTATCCGTTTCTGCGCCCTTTTCTCAAGGTCATCCCTTATCTTTCTCCTGAGGTCCTCCATGTCCTTGGCATCGAGCTCCTTTGCAAAGTTGTCATCAAGTGGTGGAAGGTTCCTCTTCTTCGTCTCCTTTATCATGACCCTGCATACCATCTCCTTGCCTGCCAGCTCCTGATTCTGGTGAGACTTATCAATCGCCACCCTCACCTCTACAGTCTCGCCCTTCTTCCTGCCCTTCAGTGCCTCTGTAAATTCAGATGGCATGGCCTCTGAGCCGATGATGAAGGGATACTCCTTATATGAGAACTCCTCCCTTGGCTGGCCATCAATGAAGGCCTCACAGTCTATGATGGCCATATCTCCCTCTCCGACCTCATCCTCTGTGACAGAATACAAGGCCCTGTTCTCCTGGATCAGTCTGATGGCCCTGTCAACATCCTCCTCACCTATAGAGACCGTCCTCTTCTCGATCTCTATCCCTTCATACCTGATCTCACCGATCTCGGGTTTTATCTCCACTGTAACGGTGAATGTGAGTGGCTGTGATGGTGTGATATGGATATCCTCGTCTATCTCGGGATAGCCGACAGGTTCGATCCTTGCCTCCTCGATGGCCTTTGAGTAATATTCAGGGACTATCTTCCTCAGCACCTCTGCCTCTACCTCCCTGCCAAACCTCTTCTTCAGGATCGCATGAGGAACCCTGCCCGGTCTGAAGCCAGGAACCTTCACAGTGGCCCTGAGCCTGTTGTAGGAGGAGTCAAGTTCGGCCTGGATCACATCGGATGGTATGTTTATCTTGAGCCTTCTTGTTGTGGGCCCGATCTCTTCTATCTCTTGTAACATCATCTCGTCCTTGATCTTGATAATCCTATTTAATCTTAGAAGCCTCGAAAAGTCAACAAGACCATGATAAAAGTATCCCCTCCAGAAGGAGGGGATGGGATCTGGGGTATGAGACCCAGCATATCAATAAGGGATGATCACATCATACCCTGGTAATGCCTTTGCTATCTCCTCTGTGCTCATCTGTTCATAAGGGTTTTCGGGGTTGTTGGTATATATCTTGACGCCAAGGTCAGACATCGTCTCAAGGTTAAGCTCCATCTCCTCATCAGGCACGAGTTTGTCATCCATTACAAAGACGCTGACCTCATCATCCGCAAGGGTTGCACCAACGGCCATCCGCAGTGCCTCACCCTTTCTGTCCCTTACAAGTATTGCAACCTTCTTGGCCATCATACCCTCCTTGCCGGTGTTATTTCCTGAATCAAAGTATAAATACAATATAATAAAGAGCTCATAAAGGTCAACATACAGATAATGTCCGGTAATGTCAATAGTTTTGTGTAAATTCTTTTAAGGGTTTTCTCCTCCATTGATCATTTAAGTGACTTATTACTGCATATACTATCCTTTCTATACTC
>Ga0180893_159_pt1 | contig 18537 bp, 21 predicted proteins | sample Deesub1362A_J573_FD_124286 | JGI IMG/M metagenome (GOLD analysis project Ga0180893, IMG submission 124286) | Nitrospirae bacterium JdFR-81 | reverse complement strand
GAGGCTTCTTCTTTATCCCTAGGGACGAAGGGTCTGATATTCCTCCTCTTCCATGGTTTATTATTCGCAGGGTGGATACTATGTCCTAACCGGAAAGAGTAGATGCGTTGACTTCATCTCAGGACACATGATATTTTTAATATTCAGGATGAAGGAGGCGTCTTGGCTGAGAAAAAGAATATCTTTGAACGCATCTGGGACTTCTTTGCGTCATTAAAGCTCGCGATAGTCCTCCTGTTATTACTCGCTGTAACATCAATAATCGGGACCATCATAGAGCAGAATGTCGAGCCTGCAAAAAACATCCAGCTCCTGACAAAGATATTCGGTGTCAAGGCCGCACCCACCCTCTATAACATATTCGTAAGGCTCGGCTTTATGGATATGTATCACTCCTGGTGGTATACCTCCCTGCTCACGCTATTTGCACTGAACCTCACCATATGCTCACTTGAGAGATTACCAAAGACATGGAGGCTCATCAAGAGGCCGATCACCCCCCTGCCGGAGAACGCAATGGAGAACATGCCCCTGAAAAGGGAGGTGAGGGTAAAGACCAGCCTCAGTATAGCCAAGGACGAGATACTCAATGCCCTGAGAAAGGCGAGATACAATGTGTTTGAGGCCAGCGATGACAGCGGTGTCCAGCTTTACACACAGAAGGGCAACTATACCCGCCTCGGCGTCTATATCGTCCATTGCAGTATCCTCCTCATACTCGGTGGTGCAATAATAGGCGCAAGGTTTGGCTTCGATGGCTTCCTGAACCTTCCAGAGGGCGGGGCATCAAGCTATGCATACACCAGGTCAGGCGATCCCGTCCCGCTTGGATTCACCATAAAATGCAACTGGTATGACACCAGATACTATCCAGGCACAGACACGCCCCAGGAGTTCCAGAGTGAGCTGGTCATATTCGAGAACGGCAGGGAGGTCCTCAAGAAACGGATAGAGGTCAACAGTCCGCTAAAATACAAGGGTTTTACATTTTATCAATCCAGCTACGGCATGATCCCTGATGCCGAGGGAGAGTTTATACTGAGGGTCACAAACAACAGAGGAGAGGAGAAGGTGCTCTACCTACACCTTGGAGACACCTTCGACATCCCTGGGACGGGTATCAAGGGCAGGATCGTGGACTTCTCCCCTGCCCTCGGACGGGACCCCTCAACAGGCGAGCTTATAACATACGCAGACACGATGGTAAACCCTGCCGTGGCGATCCAGTTCAACATAGAAGGGGATGCCCATGGTGCAGAGAGTGGATTCAAGGGCTGGATACTCAGACGGTATCCTGAGACCGGACTCCTGCCAGGTGGCCACAAGGTGGAGTTTATTGATTACTGGGGTGTTGAGTATACGGGGTTGCAGGTCTCGAAAGACCCTGGTGTATGGATCATATATCTGGCCTCGATAGTCATGGGCCTCGGGCTCTATGTCGCATTCTTTATGAGCCACAAGAAGATATGGGTGAGGCTCGTGACCGAGGGGTCAGGGGGTGGGAACTCTGTAAGGATACTGATCGCAGGCTCCACCAGCAAGAACAGGCTTGCCCTTGAGAGGCAGATAGAGCACATACTGGAAAGGGCAACAGAGACCATAAATCAGAGACAGTCCCAGAAGAAATGATTTATAATAAAGGGGTGAGAGATGGATAGCGCAACCTTCTTCAGCATATCGACACTGCTTTATTTCGTGGCGATGGCGACCTACATCGCCTATGTTGCCATCAGGAAGACAGGCGTGGCCCTGGCTGCCACCACCGTCACCATCGCTGGCTTTGTGCTGCAGACCATCGCCTTCTTACTGAGATGGGTCGACTCCTACAACCTCTGGGTATCTGCAAATCCCTCAACCACACTCATAGAGTCCATACTGAGGGGGGCACCCCTGAGGAACCTCTATGAATCCCTGGTATTCTTTGTCTGGTGTATCGTCCTCATCTACCTCATCATAGAATTCAGATACAAGACACGCACACTCGGTGCATTCGTCATGCCTGTTGCCGCACTCGCACTCGCATTCATAGACGTCTCCGGCATGTCAAAGGAGGTCCAGCCGCTCATACCCGCGCTCCAGTCTAACTGGTTACTCTTCCATGTCCTCCTGAGCTTCATAGGCTATGCAGCCTTTGGTGTCTCATTTGCCGCGGCTGTGGCCTACCTGGTGATGGTGACAGAGTCAAGGAATGAGAAGGCCTACATATTCTGGAGTATCATGGTCGGTATATTGTTAATCGTGCTTATCGCCATGGGTATCGACTACCTGAGCATGTCAGCCTCACCAAAGGGGAACTTCATACGCAACTACTTCCTCAGATCAACATTCAAGAGCCCATCAGACACAGTGGCTATACTCAGCTGGATCATCTCCATAGCCTTCATAGTCTTCCTCTGGCGGTACGGGATAGGGCTGAAGAGGGTGCTTGCCAGTTTCTCCATCACAAAGAATATGCTTGAGGAGATAGAGTATAAGAGCATTGCCATAGGCTTTCCGCTCTTCTCGATAGGTGGTCTCATCATGGGTGCAATATGGGCAAATAGCGCCTGGGGTTCTTACTGGAGCTGGGACCCGAAAGAGGTGTGGTCACTGATAACCTGGCTCCTCTATGCAGGGTATCTGCATGCCCGTTTTGTGGCAGGCTGGAGGGGTAAGAAGGTGGCCGTGCTTGCACTCATCGGCTTTGTCGGTGTGGTGTTCACATACCTTGGCGTCAACCTCTTCCTGTCAGGTCTGCATGCCTATGGTGGCTTGTAGAAGGATAGTGATGGGCAGGGCGTAACGAGTTGAACTTATCACGGTTACGCATCACTGATAATCTATGCTTCGTGAGCTCCGCATCAAGAATCTCGCCATAATCGATGACCTCAGCATAGAGTTTGATAGGGGACTGAACATCCTGACCGGTGAGACAGGCGCAGGCAAATCAATCATAATACACGCCCTCTCACTCGCCCTTGGAGAGAGGGCATCAGGTGATGTCATAAGGACAGGGGAGAAAGAGGCCGTTGTTGAGGCACTCTTTGATATCCCATCCAACCTCTTTGATAGATCCACCCTGAACCACCTGAAAGACATGGGTATAAACATCGAGGATGGGATCATCCTCAAGAGGGTGATACCATCAAATGGAAGGGGCAGGGCCTACATAAACAACTCCCTGGCAACCATCCAGAACCTATCAGGCCTGAGCAGGACCATAATAGACATACACGGCCAGTATGAACACCAGTCACTCCTCTCACCAGAGGTCCAGTTAAAGACACTCGATGCCTATGGTGGGCTGCTTGAGGAGAGGCAGGAGATGAAGGATCTATACGAGAGGCTCACCCATCTAAAGAGGGAGATATCGGCACTTACCGAGAAGGAGAGGGAAAGGGCGCAGAGGATAGACCTGCTCAGATACCAGATCAATGATATAGAGAGGGCACACCTGAGGGTGGGTGAAGAGGATGAGCTTATAGAGGAAGAGAAGATACTGAGCAACGCCCTGAGGCTGAAGGAGCTTGCAAATCAGGCATATGGGATGCTCTACCTCTCTGATACATCCTGTATAACGAACCTCAAGGGTGTTATCACCAGGCTCAGGGAGATAGCAAATATCGATGGCTCTGCAAAAGATGCCCTCAGATCCATCGAGGATGCGATGCCACTCCTTGAGGAGGCGTCCTATTTCCTGAGGGACTACAGGGAGGGCCTTGACCTCAGCCCCGAGAGGCTCGATGCCATCCAGGAGAGGCTACACCTGATCAGTAACCTGAAGAGAAAATACGGTGACACCATCAGTGATATCCTCAGATACAAAGAAGAGGCCGTGGCAGAGCTCAATGAACTTGAAAACTCAGGAGAGAGGCTTGAGACCCTCAGGGCAGAGATAGAAGGGCTCAGGAAGACCCTTACTGAAAGGGCCCACAGGCTCTCGGAGAGGAGGAGGGAGGTCGCCAGGGACCTTGAACAGCAGGTCATCAAGGAGCTCTCCATGCTCTCTATGAAGGACAGCCAGTTCTCAATACATATAATACACGAGGAGGGTGAGGATACCACAGACGGCCTGAAGGCAACCCCATCTGGCATAGACCACGTCGAATTCCTGATCTCACCAAACAAAGGGGAGAGACTCAGACCCCTCTCCAAGATAGCCTCAGGTGGCGAGCTCTCAAGGATAATGCTGGCACTGAAGGGCCTGCTCTCAAGGGGAGACAATATACCTGTGCTCATCTTCGATGAGATAGACGCAGGCATAGGGGGCATGGCCGCAGGTGCGGTGGGCAGAAGACTGAAGGAGCTATCAAGGGATCACCAGGTGATCTGTATCACCCACCTTCCGCAGATCGCATCATATGCAGACCATCACCTGTGTATCACAAAAGGTGTCAGGGGCAAGAGGACATCCGTCCAGGTCAAGAGGGTAGAGGGTGAGGAGAGGGTCAGAGAGATAGCCCGTATGCTCAGCGGTGACATCTCCGAGGCATCCATAAGGCATGCAGAAGAGATGCTCAGGCTGAGTGCAAAATCCTGCTGAATCATTAGACAATTGAACCTTTTTAACGAAGAAGCCCTCTACAGGCTTTCCCATTAGCAATATATTCCCTGTAATCGTAAAGCCCCCATGGAGACCTCCTGTATCTAATCTCTTATCATCCAGCATACAGGAAGTCCCTCTAAGGGGATAATTGCCAAAAATTAAAGAAGCCTCTATACGTAACAGAGCCTTATGTGTTTCTATCACTAAATGGAGAGGCTATAGATATTAAGAAAGAGGGAAAGATAAAGGAGACCATCTCCTGAGGAGGATAAGCGAGATAATCGTGATGGAAAAGGCGGGTTTCTCCACCGCACTGGCAAAGAGATGTACTGAACATAATATACCACTCACCATTACACTTGAGTCAGGGTACTATATTACCACATGCAAGAAAATACCACAGCCTTACAGAGACCGGAAGATTGAGTATTGCAAAGGAGTTCGCCGTGTGTAAATTAGATAACTACATCTCTATGTTTAAACAGAGATACGATAGAAACATCGGCCCTGTTATAGGTGAGCTTCAGAGATACAAGGAATATATAAATCAGGCAGGTGATATAAAGGATTTGAAGGAGCCGCTGCAAAGAGGATATACAGGATATTCAATCTCTTCCGGCATTCCATATCCCTACATGGGATTTCTGCATAGCCCCGAGGATAGGTTTGGATCTCTCCTCTGTGATATCCAAGAACTCTTCATAAGAAGGCTGGAGACCCTCCAGATTAAGACAGGGTTTATAGAGGGGTGCTCACCCTGCAAACCACTATCCCTGTCCCTGAGGCATCAGAACCAGCTATTCTTTTAAACTTCTCAAGGGGTTCTATATGCTTGATGGCTGGGGTGGATGCGAGTTTTATCTCAACCGGATGCATCCTTCCCTGTGCCTGAATAACAAGGTCAACCTCAAGCCCGTCATGGGATCGCCAGAAGAACATATCAGGATTGAGCCCTGTGTTCAAAAATGCCTTCAGGGCCTCGGCTATAACAACACCCTCAAAAAACACCCCGCCCATATGTCCACTAATTGCAGCCTCAGGAAAGGCTGTCTTGTAAGTGCTGATACTATCGATGGGTCTATAAAATAGACCTTTGGAGACTTGATAGGCCTTTTTCCATAATTCTTAAAATATGGCCTCAGAAAGTAAATAATATATGATTCCTCCCTGGATACAGCGGCAATATTAAGACCTGCCCATGTATGCACCGAGCAGACCAAGAAAGTGTTCAAAGACCCTCGGGTCTTTTATGTTCATCAACTGTCTTACATCTCTTTCTATGCAGGTCCTTATGTAAGAGCTGAGCCATAGATCTCGCTTGTGAGGTTGTATTACTACCTCTGGATAAAAACCATTCCATACAATATCCTCAATCGGCCATCTCTGAACCTCAAGGGCCTCCTTCAAACAGAAAGGCATCAACTCCATAATAGCAACCCTGCCAGCAAGGGACTCGCTGATGTCTTTCATCAGGTTAAAGCGCTGAGAGCCTGTAAGGATCCACCTTCCATAACGATGCCTATCCCTGTCGATGTCCATTTTTATATCACTTATATAATCTCAGGAACATACTGGACCTCATCAATAATCACCCTCTTCTTAAATCTCCTCATAAAACCCAGAGGATCCCTTCTCGCAAAGTCCCTCTCGAGTGGGTCATCAAAACTTATATAATCGGCCTCCTTGAGCTCATTAACCACAAGGGTGGTTTTACCAGACTGCCGTGCTCCTGTGATTATGACCTAAGGAAAATCCTTCAGGGCCTTCCTGAGGGCAGCGGAGGTTAACCTGGGAATATATAATAAAAGTTTAACTTTAGATTTCCCAAAAACATCCACCTCTGCCTTCTACTCTGGTAATCAGAAAGTTATTACTGTTAATATTGCCTTATATTAAACCTTTTCCATATCATGGGGGTCTAAATAGGCAGATGGATGAGGAGAGGGATCTGGTCAACAGGGCTATTGATGGCAGTGAGGAGGCCATCGAGGCGCTTGTGAGGAGGTATCAGAGGATGGTCTATGCATTTGCCTACAGGATGATCAATGACATGGAAGAGGCAAAGGATGTCACACAGAATATATTCATTAAGGCCGTGAACGGCCTGAAGGACTTCAGGAGGGAGTCGTCCTTCAGGACATGGCTATACAGGATTGCGGTGAATGTCTGCCTCAATCATCGAAGATCACAGAGGGGCAATGAGACCGAGCTGGTGGAGACACTCAGAGACGGCCGGAGGGATGCCCTCTCAATAGTGATAGAAAGGGAGCGGGAGAGGCTTATAAGGGACGCCCTTAACGGCCTTCCACCAAAGCAGAGGCTTGCGATCGTGCTCAGGGCATATGAGGGTCTCAGCTCCAGGGAGGCGGCTGCTGTAATGGGTTGCTCTGAGGGTGCGGTAAAGGCACATTACCACCTTGGCATAAAGAGGTTACGGGAGATACTGGATAAGAAGGAGAAGGGCAATGGGATACAGTCATGACGAGATAAGGGAGATGCTCCCTGACTATCTGGATGGGAGATTGGAGAGGGAGGCCATCGATGAGATCAAGGCCCATCTTGATGGCTGTGCCCAGTGTCGTGAGGAGGCATCACTCATCTCCGAGCTCAGGGATATCGGTGTGCCTGATCCAGGTGACCTGTTCTGGAACACCCTGCCACAGAGGATAAGCAGATCCGCTGTTGACAGCAGAAGGAAGAGGGGACTGTTTGGATGGTTTTTAAGGCCTGTGCCCGTGATGGTCTCATTCCTCCTGATATTGACGGTGACATTCTCATACATCCTCCTGAGGCCTGAAGATACAGGGGATGTCGATGCATTATTTGAGGATCCACTTGCATACTCAAGCATAGAGGTTAACGATATCACAGAGGGTGATATCCTCTATCTCCTTGCACAGGAGATAGGGAGTGAGGACCTGGAGATATATGTGGAGGGGTATGACCCGTATTCATACCATATGGATATCGCTTCGTTGAGCTCAACGGAGTTGGAGGGCCTCTTTGAGGCCTTAGAAGAACAGATAAAGGGAGGTTAAGAGATGAGAAGATACACGATCATCACCATGCTCGTATCCATCCTGATTATGGGTTTCGCCTCATACGCGCTTGCGATCCCTGACTTCGACAACCCCGAGGGTCCACCGCCAAGAGAGGATCACGAGAAGATAAGGGAGAGGATAGAGACCCTGAGGATGTGGAGGCTGACAAAGGCCCTTGACCTTGATGAGGCCACTGCATCAAGGCTGTTCCCCCTTCTTAACAGATATGACAAGAAGAGATACAGGATAGAGAAGGCCGTAAGGAAGGATATGAGGGATCTGAAGAGGGCACTTGACAGCAGGAGGATGGATGAGCTGCAGGAGATACTCCAGAGGATTGAAGACAGACACAGGGAGCTCCAGAGGCTGAACGATGAGGAGAGGGCTGAACTGAAGAGGATATTGACACCTGAGCAACAGGCAAGATATCTCCTGTTCCAGTACAGGTTCAAGAGGGAGCTGAGGGAGATGATAGAGAAGGCGAGGAGGAGACACCTGAGGCCCCTGCCACCAGAGCCACGGGATTAACCACCTATATACAGGCCCCTGTCGAAGGGGCCTTTCTATTTATTGTGTGCAAACGCCCTGAGATACTCCTCGCCCTCAACCGAAGAGCCTATGTCATAATCACCATGATCGTGGAGTATCCTTGAGATATACATATCATTCGACCTGTCAAGCGAGCGGATGATCATCATGGAGATGACGAGCGAAAGGGCGAGGAAGAGGATGCCAAGTATCACATCAAGGGAGCCTATCCTGAATATCCCTGACAGTAACGAGCCTGCGTATGTGCCGACAAACAACGCCATCACAGGGATGACAAAGGCGACGAGGTATGCCTTGTAGTGTGTCCTTCTGTCGAGTGAGACGACCACTGTGTCTCCCTTTGCCGCCCCTATGGTGTTCCTGACCCTGAGCACCATACCAGCGCCACCCTGCCCGCATATCCCTGCCTGCGCCTTGCCACACTCACTGCATCTCCTTGATCTGTTTATCACCACGGTGGCTGTATCACCATGGATGTCAATGACCCTGGCTGTCCCTTCGGTCTGTCTCAGCATAATTTTATTCTATGTGGTAAGAAAGGACACAGGAAATGATTTATATCATAAGGACTCAGTGTTCAAGAGACCTTATGAGGGCCTTATACTCCTCTGGGATGGTCTTCAGCCTCACACCCATGCCATTCTTGAAGTCTGCAATACCTGTCTTAAGTGCCCATGCAACAACACCATCAAGGGTTATGTGCCTCCCCTTATCAATCTCAAGCCTTATATGGAGGTGTGTCCCTGGTGGTAATGCCTTCCTCGTCCTTATAAAGATACCTGTTGAGGATATATTGGAGGTGACCGCAAAGTACTCCTGCTGGCCATCCGAGAAGGTTATCGGAAACCTCTTTGTATAGCGCTTGGCGTTCTTGTCCCTCTTCATAACTGTAATCATTTTGCCATCTTACGCAATAATTCTTCAAGTCTCTTTAACTGCTCTCCATAGCCTGCCCAGTCACCCTGCCTCTGCATCTGTCTTGCCCTCTCAAAGACCCTCATGGCCTCCTTTGCAAGCTCCTTTGGCGACAGCCCTTCTGTCCCCTTCCTGACCTCTACAGCCGGCTTTACAGCCTCTTTCAGAAACAGCCTCTTAAGTGCACGCTCTAAGTCCTCCTCCATGACCACCTCGTTCTCATATGCAACGATCACCCTCCTCAGCTCAGGGAGCCCCACCCTGTCGGATGCGGAAAGGTAAAGTGGCTGGACATAAATGAGGGAATTCTCTATAGGTATCACAAGGAGGCTTCCCCTGATGACCTGTGAGCCTATCTGTCCCCAGAGTGTGAGCTGCTGTGATATATAGGCATCCTGGTCGATGCGTGCATTTATCTGTCTCGGCCCGAACACGAGCCTGTCCCTTGGGAATACATAGACGATAAGATTGCCATAATTCGGCATATCACACCTTGCTGCAAGCCATGCAGCAAGGTTGTCCCTCTTTGATGGGGTATAGGGTATCAACAGTATATACTCCTCCTTCTCCTCACCAGGCAGCTTCATGATGGTGTTATAGGGCTGCATGGGCCTTTCGGTATAGGCAGGTATCTCCCAGAGGTCCTCCCTGTTGTAGAAGACCTTCGGGTCTGTCATGTGATAGACAGCGAACATCCTTGCCTGGACCTCCAGCATGCCCTGTGGGTATCGGATGTGCCTCTTCAGGTCTTCTGGCATCTCCTCCATGCCCCTGAATACACCAGGGAATGCCCTTGCATAGACCCTTATGATCACATCCTCTGGGTCACTTATATAAAACCACACCCTGCCATTGTAGGCATCGATCACCACCTTAACGGAGTTCCTGAGGTAGTTTATGCCCCTGCTAATAGGCATGGAATACGGAAGATTGCCCGATGCGGTATAGGCATCCACGATCCAGAACAACCTCCCCCGGTCAGATATCACAAGGTAGGGATCGGCGTCATAGATCAGGAAGGGCGCTATCTTGTTGAGGCGCTCCCTTATATTCCTGTAAAAGAGTATACGACTCTCCGGTGTTATATCCGTGGAGAGGAAGATCTTTGATGTATTGAATCTTATGGCAAATATTACACGCCTAACAAAGGAGGACAGCTCAACACCCCCTGTGCCCTCATACCTGGTGTAGACATTCCCAGTGGATGTGGGATAGCTGAACTCCCTGACCTTTGTCTTAACGATCACATACTCATTGGACAGCTCGCCGTAGTAGATCTCAGGCCTCGTGATCCTTATATCGGCACTGGACACAGGCGGGATGTCCTTGATGATGAACTCAGGAAGGCCCTCCCTACTTATCCTGCTCACAGGCCCCATCGCAATCCCATTGCCATGGGTGAACACAAGCCTCTCGTTGATCCATGACCTGCTTGGCAGGTCATCATAGGACAGCTCCCTGGGGGAGAGCATCACCTGCATGTATTCGCCATTGATTATATACCTATCATTATCCACATCCACAAACTTATAGTATGTCCTGATCTGCTGTAGCTGGCTGTAGGTCTTGAGCAAGGGGCTATTATCCCAGAGCCTGATGTTCTTTATGGTCGCATTATTCCTGATGATGTCCTCCATATCGAGGTCGTATGAGACATCAAAGGGCTTAAGCTCTATCCTGTCAAGGTCATACCCAAACCTTGTGAGCCTGATATTGTTCTCGATATATGGCCTCTCTAACTCCAGCTCATTCGGGGCAACCTTGAACTTCTGGAGGAATGGGGCATAAGCGACCATCCCTCCAATGTATACAAGTATGGTTATCCCTGCCGGGATCATCAACCACTTAAAACGCCCCCTGAAGGATGCTACGACGAGTGCGATGCCTGTTATCACGGTGAGTGGCACAAGGAGTCTCAGGGTCATCAGCCTCGCCTTTATATCTGTATAATTAGCCCCGTATATAAAGCCGTGGTCAGAGAAGAGCAACCTATAGGCATCGAGATAAAAACCGAATGCCATTATGATGGAGATGAATGCACCGAACAATGCGATGTGTCTCCTGACAGGAGGAGAAAGGGAGATGCTCCGCTCAGACACAGCGATACCACCACGGAATAGATAACCTGTGATGGTTGCTATCATGGTCAATGCAACCACCAGTCCAGCAAACCCCTTTATGGCCTCTAAAAAGGGCATCGTGAACAGATAAAAGGAGATGTCCTTTTCGAATATGGGGTCTTTTATACCCACATCAACCCTGTTCAGGAACAGCAATATCTCATGCCACCTTGAGGTGCCATAGAGGAAGACAAAAACGGCGAGGATGATGCCTGCCAGCAGTGTTATGAGTCTGACAGGCCTGTCAAGGGAGAATGTCCTTACGGGGTATATTGTATCACCAAAGATATGGAGGTTCCTCAGTGGAAACCTCGTCCTGAGGGCAAGGATTGTGTTCAGGAGATAGAATGCAAGAAAGAAGAGGCTGAACAGGAGGCCTGCTATAATCTTGGTGGAGATTATACCCTTGAATACTACGAGCAGGTCTATCTCCCTGAAGAAGAGGAGGTCTATATAGAGATTAAAGGCTATCAGGCCAGGCACAGAGAGCAGGAGCCCTGCGGTAACCAGAAAAAGCCAGAACCCAGCATTCCGTCTCATCCATCCACCATTATGAGTAACATACTGTAGGATAACATATCGGTGATGAACCTTTCTTGTAGACTGGCAACGGCAAAAACGGGGCAGCCTGCTGACAATCTGACGAGAGTTATTATGTAAAATTGAGTGCGGTAACTTATTAAGATTAAAGGAAGGATATGGCGGGGTGGACGGGACTTGAACCCGCGACCTCTGGCTTGACAGGCCAGCGTTCTAACCGGGCTGAACTACCACCCCAGAGATTTAAAGTAAAAAAGGGATAAGCAGTTGAAGTAGCCCCTTCTATCCCTTTTACTATTTACTACTTGATGGTAGGCGGAACAGGGCTCGAACCTGTGACCTCAGCCTTGTAAGGGCTGCGCTCTCCCACCTGAGCTATCCGCCCTGAATGATCTTTAATATAACAGATAAGCACAGTAAATTTAAAGCTTCATTTGACCATCATTCATGCATTAGGCTAAAATTAGCAGATGATCATGCTCCAGAGGGATATAAAGGGTCTGATCCTGATGACTATCCTTATTGTCTCCTCTATCGTTGCCTGCTCTTCAACTGACAAGGCATTAAAAGAGATCCCCTTCGGCGAGGTGGAGACGCTCCTCAGGAAGGCAGATGAGTTGATAAAGGCAGGCAAGTATGAGGAGGCCAGAAGATTCCTTGAGAGGGTGAAGGCAGAGGACGCATCACAGGAGTATGCACCACTTGCCCAGCTGAGGATAGGCGACACCTATTTTGCCGAGGAGCGATATGAAGAGGCCGAGGTCGAGTATGAGGCGTTTCTTGACAGATATACATACCACACATATGCACCCTATGCACAGTACAGGCTGGGAATGACGTATTTCAAAAGGATAGGCAGCGTTGATGTGAGCTACTCGATGGCAAAACAGGCACTATCTGCCTTTGAGGAGCTACTCAGGAGATACCCGAGGAACCCCTATGTGGAGGCGACCGAAAGGAGGATAAAGTCGTGCAGGAGTGTGCTCGCCGAATATGAGCTCTATGTGGGGAAGTTCTACTTCAAAAAGGGCTCTTACAGGGCTGCCATCGGGAGGTTCGAGGGCATCCTCAGAGACTATCCTGATTCAAGGCCAGAGGCCGAGGCACTTTATTATATAGGACTCTCTTATAAAAAAATGGGCGATCACGAAAAGGCCACAGAGGCCTTTAATACACTCATAGAGAGGTTCCCCAACACAGAGTTCTCCAGAAAGGCAGAGGAGGTCATCGCCTCCTCAGGCAGTAAGCCGTGAGATACTATCCTGTCTTTGTCAAGGTGGACGGCAGGAGGGCCGTTGTTGTTGGAGGCGGGAAGGTGGCCGAGAGAAAGGCCGTCACCCTGATAAGGGCAGGGGCCCGCGTCGACCTCATAAGTCCCACCATCACAGAGAACCTCCAGAGATACAGGGACAGGGGCCTGCTCAGGCATATAAAGAGGAGGTTCAGGAAGGGCGATCTTAAAGACGCCTTCGTCGTCATAGCTGCCACATCATCAAGGGATATAAATACCAGGGTGGAGAGGGAGGCACAGGAGAGGGGCTGCCTCATCAATGTGGTTGATACACCATCTGAGGGGAACTTCATCGCCCCCTCTATAGTGAGACGGGGGTCACTCCTTATCGCTATATCAACAGAGGGTCATAGCCCGGGGTTATCAAAGGCCATAAGGAAGGAGCTTGAATCCCTGTATGACGGGGAATTCAGCCGTTATCTGAGGTTTGCAGGCCGTATCCGCAGGCAGATACTGAAAGAAACAAAAGACAGGAAGACACGTGAAAGACTATTGAGGTTCCTCTCATCCGACGAGGTCTTCAGGGCACTGAGGGATAAAGGGTTCACCGAGGCCACCAGGATGGTCCTGGACTACATCTCCTCCTGACTACCTCAGCCCTGCAACCCTTGCGATCTCCTCATGTATCTTCTCAGACGCGACCCTGTCACCGAAGACACCTATCCTTATCCCTATCGACGTGACCCCCTGTCCCTTGTCCTTCAACTTTACAATCACGGCCTTGCCATCCCTCCTCACCGCCTCTATCCTGCCCTCGGCCTCCTCCTTGAGGCTCTCTGTGATGCTTATCTGGAGGTTGGCAAGCGCCTCGTTTGTAACATCCCATGCCTTCTCATAGGCCAGTGGATAATCCCTTTCAAGGTTGCCCTCGATGTATTTATAAGCGCCTATCCCTATCCCGGCACCAAAACCCACCCACGCAGGTGCACATGAATACAACAAAGACACAACCATTATAAACACCGTGAGCCTCTTCACATTTATCATAACTCCTCCCCCTTAACCATTTTTACCCAGATTGAAAGACAGGGCATATAATTAAATAACAAAAATCCAGACAAAATACAAGTGCATGGCATGTGTTAAAATCTAAGGATGAAGGTGCTAACCCTCACAAGAGACAGCGAACAGATGGTCATTGACGAATCAGTAAAGATACTAAAGAGGGGTGGCGTTATTGCCTATCCCACAGAGAGCTTCTATGCCCTCGGGGTCATAGCAACAGACACCGAAGCCGTCAAAAGACTCTTTAAGCTGAAGGGGAGGCCGTCTGATAAGCCCGTCCCGGTAATAGCTGGTAATATGGATGTGCTCAGGTCGATCGTGAAAGAGGTCCCTTCACAGGCATATCCATTAATCTCCAGATACTGGCCAGGGCCATTGACATTGATCTTTGAGGCGATTGACACACTGCCTGCATTATTAACAGGGGGGACAGGCAGGGTTGGTGTGAGGATACCAGGACAAAGCCCGGCACTGCTTATAGCCACACAGATAGACCTGCCTATCACTGCCACGAGCGCAAACCCATCCTCACTACCACCTGCAATAAGTGCAGAGATGGTAAGGGGCTATTTTGATAGAGAGATTGACCTGATCGTTGACGGAGGAGACAGCCCGGGTGGCAGGCCATCCACCATAATTGACGTAACATCCCGCCCCCCGAGGATCATAAGACACGGAAGACTGACAATAGACCCCACCATCATATATAAAGATTAGCTCTTACGCAACAGGGATATCGTGCCAAAAACTCACACTTATCCTTGACAACATTTCAGGGGGGTTACTTAATGTATTTGTGTCCTGATTCTGATTTTTTAAAATAAAAAAGGGCACCTTTATTACCAATAGCAAAGAAAGATCCCTCAAAAAGAGACTCACTACTCTCATCAGCAAAACCGAGGAACTCTTTTTCTACTTTTTCAGACCTCGGGGAAAAATTCCGTACTGCCTTAGAAAAAGTGAACAAAAAACACAGCAGGACCCTCAAGAAATTAACTGGATAAGAAAACATATACCTTATTTTGCAACTCTAAATACAGCGAGATGGGATATGGTATAATTTTGGATTGAAAGAGAGGAAGAATATCCCATGAAGACATGGACTCACCCAGGTGGTAAACTCAGAGAACTTGGGGCTGACTCCCTGACCGATGCAGAACTCTTAGCTATTCTTATATCCACCGGCACAAAAGAAAAATCTGCTGAGGATATTGCAAAAGAAATTCTCAATAAATTTGGTTCATTCAAGGGCATGGCAAATCAACCATTAGAGAAATTTCTTGAGATCAAAGGACTTGGAGACAGGAAAATTATCAGAATTGCAGCAGCCTTTGAGATAGCAAGAAGGATTGTTAATCAGGTGTTAGAGGGGTATAATAAAAACAAATGAGCAAAGGAGGTGCGATATGCCCAAGGTTAGGGAGATGACTGTTGAGGATATTGAGCAGATTGTAGAACATAAGTTGTTGGAGATTCTTGGTGACCCTGATTCAGGACTCCACTTAAAAAAGGAATTTAAGGCCAAGTTAGAGCAAAGACTTAAAAAACCTTCAAAAAGAATCCCCCACAAAGAGGTGTTGAAAAGATTTGCCTAAAGTTGAATGGGAAAAGGAAGCCTTGGACGACCTCCAGAAGATAGACAGACCAATAGTAAAACGCATTCTAAATAAAATCTCATGGTTTTCACGATATTTCAATCATATAACCCCTGAGACACTATCAGGCGATATGTCAGGTCTGTTCAAACTCAGGATTGGTGACTGGAGAGTTATTTACACAGTAGAGAAGAATACCATTATCATCAAGGCAGTAGGACACAGAAAAGAAATCTATAACAGATGAAGAAGACTAAAATTAAAGGGAAGCCTGTCAGGATCACAAGCCCATTTGATACATCCGGCCACAAAACCGAACGCACAGCCAACCAGAAGTTAGTCGAATGGATTAATAATATAATCAAAGATAAAAACCTACCCCTTGGAAAGGCAGAACAAGAGACCATAGGCCCTGACAGAAAACAACCCGATGTGGTTATCTACGAAAGGCCAAGAAGTGAGAAGGTTTTATGCCTCATAGAATTGAAAGCCCCATATTTCAGTCCTTTTAATGAGGATGAATTAAAAGAGCCTGCACGAAGGAAAGCTACCAAGAGAAAGGCAAAATACTTTGCAACCTCAAATTTCCAGTGGCTTATCTGGTTTAACACTGCAAAGGTCAACAAGATGGAACCCGAGGAGAGACAGGTTATTGATAAATTTTATCTCTCCACCATTGAAAATCTTGATGATATTGAGGATTACAGGTTTAAGGCCACTATCCAAAAAGGCATCGAGAAGTTTCTTAAAGAACTTGTTGAGGTCCATACTGGAATCACTCCCGAACCACTACTACCAATAGATGAATTTCTGGTATTCAGATTACAGGAGAAGATATACCGTCTTGCGAAATATTACAAAGGCATTATTAGAGATGAGGCTCATAAAGACACAGATTTTTCAAAGAAATTGAAAAAGTGGTTTGTAGAACAACAATGGTCATTTACATACTCAGACAGTGACTTTGAAAAGGCTGCGAGACAGACCGCTTATCTGCTCATCAACAAGATATTATTTTATGATGTGCTTCAATCAAAGAGGCCAGGACAGCTTGATCCTCTTAGCATTCCTGATTCCCTTACAAAAGGTGGCCTTCTCCAGAAGACACTACAGGGCTATTTTGATTATGTCCTTAACAACATAGATTATGAAACCATTTACAGTACTGATTTCATAGACCAGATAGCATTTCCTGACAGCAGGACTGTTGTTGAGGAAATAAAAGATCTTGTTAATATCCTCAAAAGATATGATTTCTCTAAAATAGGCTTTGACATTATTGGCAGGATATTTGAGAGATTAATCCCAGAGGAAGAAAGACATAACTTGGGACAATATTTTACCAATGCAGACGTTGTTGATATTATCACAAGATCTGCATAAGGCATGAAGACGATAAAGTCCTTGACCCTTCTTGTGGCGCTGGAACATTTCTTGTAAGGGCATATCAACACAAAAAATTAATGAATCTACGCAAACCACATCAAGAAATTTTAAAAACTCTATGGGGTGTGGATATAGCCAAGTTCCCTGCCCATCTCGCCACCATAAACCTTGCAGTAAATGATCTCTCAGTTGATGAGAATTATCCCCAGATTCTCAATGAAGACTTCTTTAATCTGTCTCCAATTGAAAGGAGAGGCGGAGACGAGACGCGCAGGAAAGAACTTAAAACCCTCGGTAGTAAAAAGGTATTAATTCCCTATCCCAAAACTGTTGACTGCATTATTGGTAACCCTCCCTATACAAGGCAAGAAGAGATAACGGAGATTACAGGAAAGGAAAGCTATAAAGATTCCATGATAAAGAAGGCCCTTTTAGGTGGCCTTGTAAATATTTCAAAGAGGGCAGGTATTCATGCCTATTTCTTCGTGCATGGGACAAAGTTTTTAAAGGATGGGGGACGATTTGGTTTCATTGTTTCAAATTCGTGGCTTGATGTTGACTATGGCAAAGGGCTTCAGGAGCTATTCTTGAGGTATTACAAAATTATCGCAATAATTGAGTCAAAGGTTGAGCGCTGGTTTGAAGATGCAGATATAAATACCTGCATAGTAATACTCGAAAGATGTAAGGATCAAAAAACAAGAGATAAAAATCTTGTAAGGTTTGTGTATCTTTTTAAGCCATTGAGACACTTCATCCCACCCGCCCATGATATGTGGGAAAAACAGAAAAAGAGGCTTGATGATATAGAGAAACTCATAAAAACAATCCTCTATCACAATGAATTCTATCAAAATGATGAACTCAGGATTTATCCTAAGAAACAGAGTGAGCTATGGGAGGAAGGTTTTGACACAGAAAAAGGGAAATATACAGGCTCTAAATGGGGAAAATACCTTAGGGCACCAGAGATATTCTTTAAGATACTCGAAAAGAGCAAAGGCAAACTCGTGCCTTTGAAAGAGATTGCAGATGTTAGATTCGGGATCAAAACAGGTGCTAATGAATTTTTCTATTTGACAGAGGATGAATTAAGAGAAAAAGGTATCGAGAAAGAGTTCTGGATGCATAAAGATGAGAAGGGGAATTGGGTTCCGAATCACATAGTTAAAAGCCCTCAAGAATGTAAGACAGTTGTTATAAACAAAAACGACTTAAAGTTTCGTGTCTTAATGATTCATAAGGATAAAAAATATCTTAACAAAACAAATGTATTAAAATGGATTAGACAGGGTGAAAGAGAGGGATTCCATCAACGACCTACATGTGCAAGCAGAGGTAACCGATGGTATGATTTAGGCATTTGGGAAAAACCTGATTTTATTTGGTCTGATGCATATAATGTTCGATTCGCTGTCTATGAAGCACAGAATACATGGGCAGATAAAAGATTTTTTTTATATTACACTCCACTACTGTCCGCTTAAAATAGAGAGTGTTGTAAGTCAGGTTCTCTCGCCTTGGAAATATTGTAGTGTCTACAAGAAAGCAAGTCAATAAGACTGATTCT
>Ga0180893_166_pt1 | contig 18674 bp, 21 predicted proteins | sample Deesub1362A_J573_FD_124286 | JGI IMG/M metagenome (GOLD analysis project Ga0180893, IMG submission 124286) | Nitrospirae bacterium JdFR-81 | reverse complement strand
ATGATCTTGATGATCTGGTCAATAGAGAATTTGTTTGGTCTCATTTCGGTGTTCCTCCTTTGCCTTGGTGTTAATAAAATTCTACATTACAGTTGTCTCATCTTTGGGGAGCACTTCATTAATTACAAACGAAGAACAAAGGGTAGAAGTTAAAAGAAAATTCCAAAAATGGTATAATTCGATGAGAAGACTTGATCATAGAATTGAAAGAGTTAGCTGGAATTAGAGATAGGATCCAAATCCGCCAAAGGTGGACAGAGAGGCTGTAAGGGGATGGCACCTTCTGCCGAGAGGCAGAATGTCACTCAAATTAGATTCAATCATTCAAAATTTGGATTAGTTTGGGAAGATCTATCGCTGTTTGTCAGGGGTGAGCCGATATGAGATTGGTATAATCCCGTAGCAGGTGAGGCCTCTCTGATGAATCATCTGATATGTCTATAAGCGTAGCCAGATGGTGGCTTGCCATCCTCCTCATCCTGATCCCCTTTCACCACAGGATTTATAAGGTAATCACCGACCTTAATCACCTTTTAGCAAGCCTCTTCAACCTTGTTGATGAGATAACGCTCATCATATTTCTACCCCTTGCCCTGTTGCTCCATCTGAGAAATCAGGGGCATCGCAACCCGATTTATCTCCTCCTGCTGTCTTCACTGTCTGCCGTAATAGCAGTATGTCTGATCTCTGGCATGATCAACAGAAACCCGCCCTTAATAACCCTCTATGGCACCTTCGATTATATAAAGTTCTTTATATTCATCATTATCTACTCAGCGATATTTAAAGAATATCTCCAGTTTCAGAGGGTATTCAGGGTACTCCTTGCAGTAGCGATCCTTATCGGGCTGGTTGCGATTATACAGGAATTATGGGCGCTGACCGGACGGTACATCCTTGGTAAGGGGATCCTTGACACCAGTGTTTATCTCCTTGCCCCTCCACCCCTTACAGAAGGTCAGGCAAGGGAGGTGTGGGAGTCAGGTATATACAGTTCTCCCTCCCTCCTCTCACATCGTAACCTCCTTGGTCTTTACAGCCTCTTCATCCTCACAGTCTATGTCTATACAGACAGGGAACCAAAGAAAGTGGTACTCCTCCCACTCCTTTCAGGCGTGCTCCTTAGCGTCTCGAGGGTCTCTTATGCAGGCCTCCTCTTACTGATAGGGGTTGAGGTACTGAGGGGCAGGAGGCGGTTGATTGTCCTCTCCCTGCCATTGCTTATTCTATTTGGTGTTATGGCCTTCAGAGAGGACACGGTGATCCACACCCAGGTAGAACACCTGCCCTCGCTGTATCAGAGGGCCCACTTCAGGGAATATGCAATGGAGAAGGCCATCGAGGTCTGGCAGGATCACCCTGTATGGGGTGCTGGGCCAGGGATGTTCGGTGGCGCGGTTGCCTTTAAGACCGTCTCTCCCCTATATGAGGAGTATAACTTCATGCTCGTTATGGAGATGATACACAGCCTTGACCAGCTCTGGCCGCAGGTGCTTGCAGAGACAGGTGTTATGGGATTCGTTGTCCTTGCAGGAGTGTTTATTTTACTTCTCATGGTCTTCACAGGACTGCACAGGCTCGCCCCTGATGGGCCTCCAAAAGCATTATCCTCAGCCCTGATGCTCCTCACCCTTATGCTGTTGATATATACCCTCGGTGGTAACCTGAACAATGTCTCGATCATGCTCACCTATGGTGCGTTTGCAGGGGTTACACTGGGCTGTTTCAACAGTGAGACCGCAACAAAGTCAGCCGGCGGGCGCCTCCCCTTACTCTTATCCCTGTCCTATCTTTTTATATTCACCATAGGGCTTATCGTTACATGGTTGTATCCTGTTAACAGATGTATAGAGGGCGATTGTCTTGGGGGATATGGTGTATATGAGTACAACAGTGGTGCGGTCTACAGGGGACAGTGGAGAGAAGGCAGAAGGGATGGCTATGGAGAGTGGACTCTCAGTGATGGTGCAGTGTATAAAGGACAGTGGAGGGAAGGCAGGATGGATGGGTATGGTCTGAGGAGGTATCCTGATGGTTCTGAGTATACGGGGCAGTGGAGTAATGGCCATAAGGACGGCTATGGAAGGCTGGGTTATGCTAATGGGGTGGAGCTTATGGGCCAGTGGAGGAGGGGAAGGTTTAGTGGATATGGCATCATGGTATATGATAATAAGCTGAGGTACGAAGGCCAGTGGAGGGATGGAGAGATAGACGGATATGGCAGGATGAACGTATCAAATTCTTTCATATACGAGGGGACGTGGAAGAATGGCAGGATGCATGGATGGGGGGTGATGACCCTTCCTGATGGCAGGAGGCGTGTGGGAAGATGGAAGAATAACAGGTTGGTGACCGATGTCCAGCAGGGCCCTTGAGGCCAGAGAATTTAATAAAAATATTAAAAAATCTTATTTGACTTTTTCTTCTTTTTTATGTATAAAAATTAATAAGTTACATAATTTGAGAAGGGAGCAGGGATAGAGTTTTTAATAATATTTTATAGTATTTCAGGAGAAGGAATCCATGAAGTACATGAGGCCAAGGCTTGAAGATCTGTATGCCTCAAAGGCGGAGGGTTTGTGTGTGGTAGGCACAGGTGATGCATCCTGTGAGGCAGGGAATGCCGCTGCTTCAGGGTGCATAACCGGCACTTCTGCAGATGCCTGCTCGGGTGGAAGCTCTGCCGGAACACTCTGCACCACCGGCGATCTGTACACCCCTTAGTTAAGAACTGAACAGATATGCATGGTTATCAGCTCCTGCTTGCAGGTGGACAGAGGTGGTGTCTCTCCAGCGAGGCGGGACTCACTGAATGGCTGGGCACACTTGCAGGCATAATGGAGCTCCAGTGGAGGTCTTTTACTCCCTCCCATAGCCTCTTCTTCAAGTGGACCCGGCAGAGGAGGCCATCACTCAGCAAACCACCTTCCTTTGACTTCAAGAGCGTCCGTATATGGATGGCAGAAAGAGACACAGTGGCGGAGGTGTGGAATCCCGAAGAAAACAGGAATATCTTCTTTATTAACATGTGGTGGGCAATCTTTCCTATTTATCTGGATGTCATTGAGAGAGGTGGCTTGCCCCTTCATGGTGGTCTTGCAGGTATAGATGGAAAGGGGATAGTTATTGCAGGCCCTGGTGGTACGGGTAAGTCAACGAACATTGGTAGATTACCTGATCCATGGAAGGCGTATTCAGATGATGAATCCCTTCTGGTAGTTGCACCTGATGGTAAATATTATGCCCATCCCTTCCCCACATGGTCAGATCACCTGTATGGCAGAAAGGATAGCACCTTTATGGTGAACCATTCATTGCCTATCAATGGGATATTTTTCCTTGAACAATCACAGGCAGACGGGGTGATCCCCTTGAATGCGTATACTGCTTCAGGCTTGCTCTGTGAGTCAGCCCTGCAGGTATTGGGCAGATATCTGAACCACCTGTCCCATGAGGTAAAGAGGAGATTGAGGCTGGCTGTATTTAACAATGCATGCGCCATCTCAAAGACACTGCCTGCCTTCATATTAAAGGTGCATAAGGACGGGGCATTCTGGATCAAGCTCAAAGAGACCCTTTAGGGGTGATCAGGGTGGAAAGGCATATCTGTCAAAATTTTTATTGACTTTTTTATTTTTGTTTATAAAAATTAAAGCAAGTGTTTATTTTAGAGGAGGTCATATCAAATGTCTGATGATCTAAAGCCGATAGCCAATCCAACGGTGGTTCTGAGAGAGGAGTTTGATGACTGGGCAATCCTCTTTGACCCCGACACAGGCAATGCCTTTGGCCTGAATCCAACCAGTGTATTCATCTGGAAGCTCCTTGATGGCAGACACACAATAAGGGATATCATAAATGAGGTGCAGAAGAACTTCGAGGAGGTCCCTGACGATGTGGAGGTCCACGTGAATGAGTTTATAAATGATCTCATCGAACGGGGCTATGCAGGTTATGAATGGAAGCAGGAGGGATAGAGGGACTGGAATGAGACTGATGAAGACGCCAAAGTCTATTGATATAGAGATAACAAACAGGTGTAACCTCAGGTGTAGGTATTGCAGCCACTTCTCCAGTCCTGGGGATGTGGATAGGGATCTACCAAAAGAGGAGTGGTTCAGGTTCTTTGAAGAGCTTAATAGATGTGCAGTGATGAGTGTGACGCTATCAGGTGGTGAACCATTCTTCAGGGAAGATCTGTTTGAGATCATCGATGGCATAGTAAGGAATAGAATGAGATTCTCTATCCTAACCAACGGGACCCTTATCACTGAGGATGTGGCGAGATTCCTTGCCTCTACCGGGCGATGTGATAGTGTTCAGGTCTCCATTGATGGTTCAATACCCACCACCCATGACTCATTCAGGGGTGAGGGTAACTTCAGAAAGGCGGTTGAAGGAATAAAACACCTCCAGGGGCATGGGGTTCCGGTAACTGTCAGGGTAACAATTCACAGACAGAATGTGATGGAGCTTGAGGATATTGCCAGGTTCCTCCTTGAGGAGATGGGCCTACCAGGATTTTCTACAAACTCTGCATCATACATGGGGCTGTGCCGTAAGAATGCCGAGCAGGTCCAGCTCACCCCTGAGGAGAGGTCCGTAGCCATGGAGACCCTCCTCAGGCTCAACAGGAAGTACAATGGAAGGATAAGTGCCGCAGCAGGCCCTCTTGCTGAGGGCAGGAGATGGCTCATGATGGAACGGGCCCGTCGTGAGGGGAAGAGAGAAATCCCCGGAGGAGGTTATCTCACAGGCTGTGGTGGCGTGATGACAAAGATTGCTGTACGTGCAGATGGTGTGATGGTGCCATGTGGACAGATGGCCCATATAGAGCTTGGCAGGATAAACAGAGATAGCCTCTTAGATGTCTGGCAGGGGCATCCTGAACTCAACAGGATAAGGCAGAGGCGGATGGTGCCACTGAGCAGTTTCGATTTCTGCAGGGGCTGTGAGTATATAAACTACTGCACAGGGAACTGTCCTGCCCTTGCCTATACAATAATAGGGGACGAGTTCCATCCAAGCCCGGATGCCTGCTTAAGGGCCTTCCTTCAGAAGGGAGGGCGCCTGCCTGACGAAAGGATACTGGAGGCCTGAAAATGGCAGAATTAGGAAGACAGGACCGTTATCCGCTGAGACGGATATACTTTTATCTCACAGAGGGATGTAACCTTGCGTGCAGACACTGCTGGATCTCGCCTGTGTATCACGGGGGTGATAACCCCCCTCCCTCCCTGGATCCGGCGGTCTTTGAATCAATCATAAGGCAGGCGAAACCCCTTGGTCTGTCAGGTGTTAAGCTGACAGGCGGAGAGCCCCTTCTTCATCCACAGATCAAAGAGATACTGGGCATCATACGTGAAAACAACCTCTCTCTATCCATCGAAACCAACGGGATCCTCTGTAGCCCTGAGATGGCTGAAAAGATCAGGTCCTCAGGCAAAAATCCCTTTGTCTCTGTAAGCCTTGATGGTGCAGATGCCAGGACCCATGAGTGGATGAGGGGTGTATCAGGGTGCTTTGAGCCTGCATTACAGGGTATCAGGAACCTTGTAGAGGCAGGGATCAGGCCACAGATAATAATGACCCTCATGCGCCATAACAGGGGACAGATGGAGGCCGTTGTGAGGCTTGCTGAGTCCCTCGGTGCAGGCTCTGTAAAGTTCAATATACTCCAGCCCACTGCAAGGGGTGAGAGGATGCACCAGGCAGGCGAGTGTCTCTCAATTGATGAGCTTGTAAGCCTCGGTCAGTGGGTGGTGAATGAGCTCTCCAGGTCAACAAGACTCCGCATCTTTTATGATCATCCCCTTGCCTTCCAGCCCCTGAGCAGGATATTCGCTCAGGATGGTGGGGGGTGTGCAGTCTGTGGTATACTGGGGATCATAGGGGTTCTGCCTGATGGATCATATGCCATGTGTGGCATAGGAGAGACCGTGCCAGAGCTCGTCTTCGGGCATGCAGAGAAGGAGAGTCTTAAAGATGTGTGGGAGAATTCCCCTGTCCTTGTCAAGCTCAGGGAGGGACTACCTGGAAGGCTTGAAGGTGTCTGTGGTGATTGTGTTATGAAGGCACGGTGTCTGGGGAGCTGTATAGCGCAGAACTATTATCGTACCAGGAATCTATGGGCGCCATTCTGGTATTGTGAGGAGGCAATGGATGCAGGATTATTTCCTGTTACCAGATTGGCGTATGCAGGTAGATAAAACCTATTTAAGACATGGGGAGGGGGTATAATGAAGTACCTGAAGCCCACAATGGAAGACCTCAATGCTATCAGGACATCAGGGCAGTGCTTTCCAGGGAGTGGTGATACCACAACCCCTGCATGTTATGGTGGCCTTGGAGACACCTCTTGCGTAGGGGGTGCCTCTGCTGGAGACCTGTGCACAAACGGCGATCTTGCAAATTCGTGCGCGACTGGAACAGGAGGTTTTTAAAAACCTCGTGATTGTCTCTGAGAGGGGTGGACATACTCCTATATCTTATAGGTTTGCCAGCCTGATGGAGCTTGGATATGGAGGTTTCGCAGGGTGATCAAGGGGGCATCAATGCATAGACCCGGTTCCGAGGAGCCCATTATCTATACAGGTCCGAGTATGAGACCCACCTTTAGAGAGGGTGATATCCTGGTGGTGCGTCCATATAAGGATCACAGGCTCAGGCGCGGTGATGTGATCGTCTTTCATCCTCCTGGAGATATCAACAGAAGGATCACCCATCGTGTAGTAGCTGTAACCCCCGAGGGGATAATCACAAAGGGGGACAACAACAAAGAGACCGATCCCTGGCTCCTTGGGCCTGATGAGATAGTGGGTCGTGTGGTCTATGTTAGAAGGGGTGAGAGGCTGGTGCGTATACATGGTGGATTATGGGGCCGTCTAATGCTGTGGATAAGGAGGTTGTCCTTGAGGCTGGATACAAGGATATCCCCTGTACTGAGCCCCTTCTATCACTGGCTTGCCCGTTCAGGGATTTTGAGGAGATTGATCCCCCAGAGGATCAGGCCAAGGGTGATAGCATTCAACCGTACCAATGGCAGGGAGATGCACCTGATGATCGGCCACCACGTGATCGGCAGGTTGATGCCTGGCAGTAAGAGCTGGCAGATCAGACGCCCATTCAGGCTATTCATCGACGAGGCATCACTGCCAACAGGCGAGGACAAGGAGATAAAGGATTTTTCTTGACATCTTGTTCAAAATTATATACACTGATAAAAAGTTGGAATTTATTGGTTAGATGAATATTTAGGAAGGGGGGTTATATGAGATACGAGAGGCCTTGTCTGAGGGAGCTTTCAGCTTTTAGCCCAACAATGGCCGAAGGAAGCGTGTGCATTACTGGTGATCTTTATCAGGCAGGGACGTGTAGCGCAGGCACATGGGCAGGAGATGCCTGTAGTGCTGGAGATTCCTTCTCATTAAACCGGTGCGCTGAAGGACCAACTAACTATTAAGACCCTTTAACCAAGATCAAAACCCCATCCCTTTTGATGAGAGGGATGGGGTTTTCTAATCACAAGACAGTATGACCCTGGAGAGGGTGAGAGTTGATATCAGGGGAGCCACCTTCCCACACTCACGATCCTACAGCATAGGTGATATCCTCTTTGATATAAGGGCTGACCATCCTGTCAGCCTCTATGAGAGCAGCGGTCTGTCTTATTTTGAGGAAAGGGATGGGCAGCGCACCCCTGACCTTTCATTATATATCTCTTCATTTGATAAAGAGGCTATAAACTGGCACGATAAGCCCTGGCGTGGCCGTTATTATCACAATGTTGGCCAGATAGGGAGATACGGGCTATTGCCACATGATTATGTGAAGAGGTTCGAACCTTATATGCAGGAGATATTATCGAGGGATGACAGAAGCTGTTATCTCCTGAATGCAGACTACTTTTTTGCATCCTTTATGAGTGAAAAGACTGCCTACTTATGTTACAATTCCTCCGTCCTTGAGCCTGCCAACCTCAGGACCATGCTCATGTTCTTTATCAGACAGTTTCTTGAGCAGTTTGATGCCATAATGCTCCATTCCTCTTCTGTTGTCATAGATGACCGTGCCCTATTGTTCTGTGGCCCCCGTGGTATTGGAAAGAGCACCATTGTCTCGCTTCTGCATGGCCTTCCGAGTATATCAGATGACTATACCCTTATCAGACAGAGGGATGGCGGGTTTATGGCCTATAGTACCCCCTTTGGAAGGGAAGAGGTTCCAAGGTCTGCCAAGGCCCGGGCCGTGGTGGGTGCAGTCTATTACCTCAAACAGGCCGAGAGATTCCAGTTAAGGCCCCTGAACCCTGTTGAGGCCATTGCCCATTCAGTACATTCAGATAACAATCTAAGACATCACCTGTGTTATCATGCAAGGAGGTATCAGTTTGACTTCCTTGCCGAGATGTTTAAGAGAATCCCTGTGTATGAACTGTCTTTCAGGAAGGACAGGGTCGATATAGAGGCCCTGAGGGATTCTATCTGATAATGCCACCATATCTGGATTGACTTCAATCCGTCCTCACCTTATAGTAATTGATAGATGGAGAAGATACAGCTCAGGGCATTCCGTCAATTGCGCATAGGACAGGCGCTCCGTCTGGTATGGCAGAGTGCCCCTGGATGGACGGTCGTCAGTGCAGTACTGATCATTATCCAGGGCCTGTTACCCCTGTTAACCCTCTATCTAATGAAACTGATCATCGATGCCGTGACCTCAGGCATTACAGCACATGATAAGTGGGAGGCCTTCAAACAGATAGCCATATTCATTGCCATTGCCGGAGGTGTGAACATCCTCACGGCCCTCAGCAACTCTGTAGGGACCCTGGTCAGAGAGCTCCAGTCGCAGCTTGTGACAGACCATATGAATGACATCCTCCATGCAAAGTCCATCGAGGTAGACCTTGGTTATTATGAGGACTCAAAGTACTATGACACCCTCCACCGTGCCCAGCAGGAAGGCCCCTATAGACCGAGCAAGATCGTCTATGGCCTTATACAGCTCGGGCAGAGTGGTGTCTCACTGCTGGCTATAGCAGGTCTGCTCCTGACCTTCCACTGGCTGATCGCACTCTTTCTGTTTATAACCGTAATCCCTGGAATTGTCATGCGTATGAAGTACTCCCATTTACTCTATACATGGCAACGTGCCCGCACGCCGGCTGAACGCCAGGCAGCATATTTCCACTGGGTCCTTACAGGTGGAAACTATGCAAAGGAGATAAGGCTGTTTGACCTGGGCCCCCTGTTCATGCAGCGTTTCAGGGACCTGAGGGATCAGTTGAGAAAGGAGAGGATCGGGATAGCGACAAAACGATCAGTCGCCGAGCTTATAAGTCAGGTATTTACTGCCCTTGTGGTCTTTGGTTCATATCTCTTCATCGCCTACAGGACGATCCAGGGGGTTATCACCATGGGTGATCTCGTGATGTATTATCAGGCCTTTCAGCGTGGGCAGGCCTTTCTGATCACTCTCCTTAATAACCTTGCAAGCCTCTATGAGGACAACCTCTTTCTGTCAAACCTGTATGAGTTCCTTTCGCTGAAGCCGTCCATTGTTGAGCCCGTGCATCCCAGGCCCTTCCCAAGACCAATCAAGGAGGGCATCAGACTGGAACAAGTGAGTTTCCAGTACCCTGGCAGCAAGAGGAGGGTCCTTGAGGATATCACCCTGACCATCGGGGCAGGGAAGGTGGTTGCACTTGTGGGAGACAACGGCTCTGGCAAGACCACCTTGATCAAACTCCTCTGCAGGCTGTATGAACCAACAGGTGGTAGTATCACCATAGATGGCATCGATATACGGGACTTCAGGCTCACGGAGCTCAGGAGGCAGTTCAGTGTTATCTTCCAGGACTATGTCCGTTATCACCTGAGTGCCCGTGAGAATATATGGTTTGGGAATATTGAACTCCCCATGGATCATGACCGCATAATCTCTGCTGCACAACACTCAGGTATTGATCATGTGATAGCAGGATTAAAGGACGGTTATGACACCGTCCTCGGAAAGTGGTTTGACGAGGGGGAGGAACTGAGCATCGGGGAGTGGCAGAAGATTGCCCTTGCACGTGCCTTTGTGAGGGACTCACAGATCGTGATACTCGACGAGCCCACAAGCTCCATGGATGCAAAGAGTGAGTATGAGCTATTCAATAGATTCAAAGACCTCTTCAGTGGCAGGACGACGATCCTCATCAGCCACCGCTTCTCAACGGTCAGGATGGCTGACTATATATATGTGCTTGAAGGGGGAAGAATCATAGAGGGTGGCACCCACGAGGAGCTCATGCAGGCCGGTGGAAAGTATGCCCGCATGTTCAATATGCAGGCAGAGGCCTATCGTTAAAGATGCCTGTGGAGAAGATAAAAAGGGGATGGAAGGTATATAAGGAGGAGGGACTTACAGGTGTCATATGGGGCATAAGATCCAATCTTTCAAGGATGCTCCTCCCCCTCCTGCCCTGGAGGCCAAGGACCTCTGTACCGATCAGGAGGTGGCTCAATGTTGCCCAGAAGGCAGAGCTCATCCACCACAAGAGTGGTAAGGGCCGAGAGAGTGGTTACTTCCATATCCAGACGGCCAGGCTGTTCATACACCTGGGCTTCACTCCCGAGCAGTATAGGGGGAAAGTGGTTATAGATATAGGGGCTGGCAGCAGGCTGCGTACACTCTTCTTTAAAGATGCCTATATCGTGGCTATCGAACCCCTTGCCGAGGTTTTCATGAAGGAGATTGAATGGTGTGACCTCCACAAGGCCCAGGAGCTCTACTGCAGGCCTGCAGAGGAGTTTATCGAGGCCCTCAGAAACAGGGGTGATCTTATCATAAGCATAAATACCCTCGATCACTGTTACAATTTTGAAAGGATTATGGATAATATAAGAGAATACATGAAGCCTGATGCCCTGGCGTTTCTATCATTTGATTCACGTAGATTCACTGATAAATATCATCCCCTTATCCTTACCAGGGAGGTGTGTGAGAGGGTCTTTCTTGAAAAGGGTTTGATAGTAGAGCGGATGACACACCAGTCAAAATCAAAACACATAACCACCCTGAATTACTGGCTTAGGAAGGATATCGGCAGATGCTAAAGGACCTACCATTGCCGGATATCTTTGAGCTCGAGCCTGAGGAGGAATTCATCATTCATTCCCTGCGATCGGAATTCTCTGAGAGTGAAGAGGGCATATGGCCTGATCTCTCCTCTATAGACTGGGAGACACTCTATACAAAGACCAGACAGTGGGTTATCACCCCCTTGTTCAATAGACTCATTGCCATCCGCTATCCCTCTCTCATACCAGGCGACCTCTTACAGAAGATCAAGCTGGCCTACCTGAGCACATTTATTACCAATGAGGCATATTACAGAAGGCTGACAGAGTTACTGGAGGCCCTGGGCGCAACAGGTATCAGGGTCATACTGCTTAAGGGTGCACACCTTGCACAGTTCGTTTATCAGGACATCGGGCTTAGACCCATGAGTGATGTAGATATACTGATCAAAAGAGAGGACCTCTCAACGACCGAAAGGGTATTGATAAGATTAGGCTATGAATACTATACCTCTACCAATAGTGTCCAATGGTATAAAACAAACCATTTTCACCTGCCCTTTACTCATCCACAGGCGATAAGACACCTGGAGGTGCACTGGGACTTCGTAACACAGCACAGCCCATTCAATATAGGGATGGAGGGAGTATGGGAGAGGGCCGTGGGCGTAGAGATTCACGGGATAAAGGCCATGATCCCATCCCCTGAAGATGCCATTCTGCACCTATGCTTCCATGCGGCCCATGACGACATGTTGAGGGGTGGCATAAGGCCACTACTTGATATCGCCATGCTTATCAAACGACACAGAAAGGAGATCCGGTGGGATCATCTCGTGAGCCTTGCTAAAGAGTGGAGATGCGAGCGGTACCTCTATATCACCCTCCTGCTGAGCGATAGACTGCTCTGCGCAGGGGTGCCGGATAGGGTGTTACCATCACTCATTGATGATACACTCAGCGATGATCTACTCCTTGATGCCCTGGAGAGGGTGTTTTTCAGAAAGGGGAACCCTCTGCCGATATCGAACATTACCAATATAGAGAGATTCAAGGTGAAGGGAGGACTCATCAAGAGGCTTGCGGGCGTCTTCAAAGAGGTCTTTATACCCCCTGAGGAGATGCGCATCCGCTACAGGTTATCCTCTCCAGGTCTCGTATATCTATACTATCCTGTCCGCCTCTTCACCCTGCTGTACCATAAACTTCCCTTTTATTCTTCACTTTTACTGCACAGCTTGAGACGCAGCAGGGGGGGCTTTCATGGGTACAGCCTTGAGACATGGATGCTTCCAGGCTCTCCTGGCAGGAAAAAATAGTCTTATAGAGCCGGTGTTTGTCTTCCTGAACCAAAATTGTGTATTATAATATGCTTAGAACGGCTGTATTTTTTGTCAATTCTTAATCCTCAACCATACATAGCGCCTGTAGCTCAGCTGGATAGAGCAGCTGCCTTCTAAGCAGCGGGTCGGGGGTTCGAATCCTCCCAGGCGCGTCAAGTGGTTGACACTTGAGGGCAGAGGGATTTAAACTTGAATTAACCACAAAGGCGGTGAGTGTAGCTCAACTGGTCAGAGCACTGGACTGTGGCTCCAGGGGTTGTGGGTTCGAGTCCCATCACTCACCCCAAAAGCAATTGGCAATATCAATTGAAAATTGATAACTTAGTCGCGCCTGTAGCTCAGTGGATCAGAGCATCGGCCTCCGGAGCCGAGGGTCGGAGGTTCGAATCCTCTCAGGCGCGCCAGAAAACGGTTTAAACGGTTTATATTGTGGGCCGTTAGCTCAGTTGGTAGAGCAGCTGACTCTTAATCAGTAGGTCCGGGGTTCGAGTCCCCGACGGCCCTTGCTTGCTCTTCTGTAATAATACGCCTTACCAGCACATGCCCGACATAAAGTCTTCCTATCTAAATGCACCTCCCTTCCATCTTGAACATATTCACCACATCTACTGCATCTAACCCTCTTTAAGGGCCTTCCTGGCATATCCTCAGGGGGAATCTCAACCTCTACCTCCATCCATTCAAAGAGCTCTTTATCAGGCATGACCTTATATGCTTCTGTCTGGCACTGGTATTTATCCTCGATCTCGGGGAAATATCTCTTTGCAAGTGTCCTTGAGTCTTCCCTGGCCACTATCCTTATCGCCCTGCCGGTCCTGAGGTTCACAAATGTCGCTGCCATCTTCCCATAATCAAGGAACTTCAATGTCCTTTTGCCAAGGGTGCAGCCTGTAACAGACTGGATGGCATCGGTGGCACACCTGTCTATCTCAACAAATACCATGACATCCTTCCTGTCCTTACCCTTCGGGTCGCTTATCCCTATCAGTTCAAGACCGAGCATGGCCATCCTCACACCAAGGACCTGCCCCGGGCATAGATGGCCATGAACCCTCACGGACTCATCAAGGAGATTTTTGAAATCAAGACAAGATCCTTTTCCCATATCCTAAGATGAAGTCTATCAGATGGCCAAAAGATGCGTCAAATCTATCCTCCAAACCTCAAAAATCCTGACGAGACAGAAATAACCAGGAGTATGGTAATATAAGAAAATCCATAGGAGGTGAGACGATGGCTATCTATATTGCGTTGAGCACCCTTACAGATGAGGGGAGGAAGACCATAAAGAACCGCCCTGAGAGGATCAAGGAGGTGAACAGAGAGATAGAGGCTATGGGCATAAAGGTGCTTGAGCAGTATGCAGTGCTCGGCCCATATGATTTTATCACCATCCTTGAGGCCCCTGATAATGACTCGGTCCTCAAGATGTCTGTTGAGCTTGGTTCAAGGGGTACCGTCCAGTTGATGACCCTACCTGCCGTCCCTGTTGATGAGTTTATTAAGACACTAAAGTAACCGAGCCTTTCTTGGACGAGACCGAATGCGTGTATTATGCCTTGATGTGGGTGATAGGTTTATTGGGGTTGCCATAAGCGATGCAGGGGGGATCACGGCCCACGGACTGAAGAGGATAGAGAGAGACCGTTGGGCACCTGAGCTCAGGGAGATAATAGATGAGTACCATGAGGAGGTAGACAGGATAGTGGTCGGTCTGCCAAGGATGCTCGATGGTTCACTCGGTATCCAGGCAGAGAAGGTCCTCGGATTCGTAGAGGAGTTGAAGAAGGTGGTCGATCTCCCTGTGGTGCTGTGGGATGAGAGGCTCAGCACCGTCTCTGCAGACAGGGCGATGATAGAAGCAGGTCTGAAGGGCAGGAGAAGGAGGAGGCTCAGGGATAAGGTCGCTGCGGTGATAATCCTCCAGAGCTATCTTGATAGTGTGAGAAGATGAAGAAGGCGGTCTTGGTTATCCTTGGTTTCAGCCTTACGATGATCCTGTTCGTCTGTCTCTCCCTTTTCCTTCCCTCCTCCCTGAGAGGCTCATGGAAGGAGGTAAGGATACCAAAGGGTGCCACATATAGAGAGGTGGTTAATATATTAAAGGATCACGGGATCATCAAGAGGGGATTCCCCCTGCTACTGCTTGGCAGACTTACTATGAATGACAGGAAGATACGGGCAGGCTATTATCACCTGAGCACATCGATGAGTCTGTGGAGTGTCTTTGATACCCTCAGAAAAGGAAAGGTCATACAATGCACCATAACTATACCGCCAGGCTCCACCCTTGATACAATAAAGTTAAGGCTTAAAGAGTGCGGGCTCGTTGATGACGACTCATTTCAGATCGCCTATAACAGAGAGTTCCTCGATTCACTCAATATCGATGCGCCAAGCCTTGAGGGTTATCTGTATCCTGACACATACACATTCCCCAAGGGCATCGAACCCAAGGATATATTCAGGATAATGGTTCAGAGGATGAGGGAGAAGTTTGATGAGTCTCTGAGAGAAAGGGCCGAGGAGCTCGGGATGACAGAGAACGAGGTCCTGACCCTTGCGTCGATCGTAGAGAAGGAGGCCATGTATGACAGGGAGAGGCCATTAATCTCAGCGGTCTATCATAACCGTCTCAAGAGGGGGATGAAGTTGAAGGCAGATCCAACGGTCCTCTACGGGCTGAAGAAAGACGGCAGGCGGATCGGCTACAGGGATCTGAGGAGGCCAACCCCTTACAATACCTATGTAATAAATGGATTGCCACCAGGGCCTATTGCATCACCATCCATAGAATCCATAAGGGCGGCCCTCTATCCTGCAGATGTGGATTATCTATTCTTTGTATCAAAAAACGACGGCACACATTATTTCTCAAGGACAGGGGAGGAGCACGAAAGGGCGGTAATAAGATACCAACTTGGTGGTAATGACACAGGAAGGGATTTAGAGGGGAGGCAGGATTGAAGAGGAAGAGAACAAGACAGATAAGACTCGGCCATCTGAAGATAGGCGGTGGTGCGCCGATCGTTGTCCAGTCCATGACAAAGACGGATACAAGGGATGTAGATGCCACGGTCTCCCAGATAATGGCCCTTGAGAGGGCAGGCTGTGAGGCGGTCAGGGTCGCCGTGCTTGACATGGATGCAGCATCTGCGATAAGAGAGATAAAAAGGAGGATAAATATCCCCCTTATTGCAGATATACACTTTGACTACAGGCTCGCGCTCAGGGCGATAGAGGGTGGTATAGATGGTCTGAGGATAAATCCTGGCAATATCGGTAGCAGACAGAGGGTCAGGGAGGTCGTTAACGCCTCGAAAGACAGGGGGATACCCATAAGGATAGGTGTAAATGCAGGCTCTCTTGAGAAGGATCTGTTAAGGAGATACGGACATCCGACCGCAGAGGCCCTGGTCGAGAGCGCAGAAAGGCATATCACAATCCTTGAGGAAATGGACTTCAGACAGATCAAGGTCTCCCTCAAGGCATCTGATGTCCTCACAACCGTAGAGGCATACAGATTGTTCTCAAAGAGGTTCAGGTACCCCCTTCATATCGGGATCTCAGAGGCAGGGCCTCCATCCTCAGGCACGATAAAGAGCGCAGTTGGACTGGGGATACTCCTGTCAGAAGGCATCGGAGACACCATAAGGGTATCACTGACAGCCGATCCCTGTGAGGAGGTGAGGGTTGCATACGAGATACTCAGGGCACTGCATATTAGAGAGCCTGGGCCTGATATAATCTCATGTCCCACATGTGGGAGGTGTCAGATAGATATAATGGGCCTTGTCAGAAAGGTTGAGGCAGGGCTTTCGGATGTAAAACTGCCAATAAAGGTGGCTGTGATGGGATGTGTTGTCAATGGTCCTGGAGAGGCAAGGGAGGCAGACATCGGGATTGCCGGAGGGAAGGGTGTGGGTATCCTATTCAAGCATGGCAGGGTGGTCAAGAAACTAAAAGAGAAGGAACTGTTTGATGCGCTCATGAGGGAGATAAGGGCGCTTAAATAATAGAAGGTATCCCTTCATGGAAGTCATAAAGACCATAAGGGACATGCAGGCGATGAGCAGGGGCTTCAGGCTTGAAGGCAGGAGTATCGGTTTTGTGCCCACAATGGGTGCCCTCCACGAAGGCCATCTGAGCCTGATCAGACGGGCAAGGGATGAATGTGATGTGACGGTTGTAAGCATATTTGTGAACCCCACACAGTTTGGCCCTCAAGAGGACTTTGACAGATATCCACGGGACCCTGAGGGTGACCTGAAGAAACTCCGTCCCATTGGGGTTGATGTGGTTTTTATGCCAGAGGTCCAGGAGATGTATCCACATGGTGCCTCTATCACTGTTGATGTGGGTGATATAGGGAGGATACTGTGTGGCAAATCACGTCCTGGGCACTTCAATGGTGTTGCTACGGTTGTCACAAAGCTCTTCAACATCGTGATGCCAGACAGGGCCTATTTTGGACAGAAGGACTTCCAACAATCTGTGATAATAAAGAGGCTTGTAAGGGACCTGGACTTTGATATAGATATTGTCGTCTGCCCCATCGTCAGGGAGCCTAACGGCCTTGCCATGAGCTCAAGAAACCTCTATCTGAGCGATGAAGAGAGGCAGGCAGCTACAATACTCTACAAGGCGTTGAAATTTGGGGAAGAACAGATAACCTCCAATGGGATAAGGGATGCCGTAAAGGTCAAAAGAGAGATGGAGAGGATGATAGCCTCTGAACCACTTGCAAGGATCGACTATGTTGAGATCGTTGATACAGAGGAACTCCTGCCCGTTGATACCATCAAAGGGCCTGTTGCGTTATGTGTGGCCGTGTGGATAGGGAATACGAGGCTCATTGATAACATGGTCATCGATACATCAGGCAGGACAGGAACGGAACCTGCGTCAGGTAGTCAAAGAGATGATATAAACCTCAAACATCCAGGTGTAAAATCAATAGGTGGATTCATTGAAGAGAGGCTTGGTGGTTTCATGAAGAAGATAAAACGACTGGAGAGTTTTGATCTCTACAATATAGTGATCTCAGAGGTTGAGAAATCCATCATCTCCATGGTGTTAAGAGAGACCAAGGGAAACCAGTTGAGGGCCTCAAAGCTCCTTGGGATCAACCGCAACACACTGAGGAGCAAGATAAAGAAGCTCGGGATCAAGATCAGGTGATAAAATAATTTTTTTCATCCTCGGGATGTATCATGCCGAATCAATAACCTCTCAATGATCCTGCATTCATCATCCAGTCTCATGGGTCTCTCTCTCGTGAGATTCAACCTCATGATCTTATAGTTCAACTCCCTGAGCCTCCTCATCCTCTCCTTATCGCTATCAATGGTGTCAATCAGGCTCCGCAGGCTTACGATCTCCTTTCGGAGTTCAAGCTCCGGTGGAAGGAAGTTCGCCTTCTTGAGGAGCCTGTATGCGATCCTCAGGTCTTCTGGTATCCATGTCTCATCCTCAAGACGGATGGGTCTGCCCTTCCCTGGGAGGTCATCAAACAGGCCCTTCTCAATGGCCTCCTGTATCCTCTCCTCAGCAATCTTCCTGAATATATCCATTGTTTAATCTTATTCAGGCAGGCATAAAGGATTATATCGCCACCATCTCTTTTAGTCCTTCTCTATGAACCTTCTTAGAAAAGGAAATAATCTCTATTGCTACAATTTTGTCAGATTTATCATAGTCAACAACAATACCTGACTCTTCCATGTATTCACTATCCTTTACCGGATCCTCAGAGAACCTTATCTCCAGAATATCCCCCTCTTTATCATAGTTAAGTCTTAACATCTTTTGACCTCCTCTTTTTTAATCTTCTGTCAAAGAAACAACTTATGACCAATAATTCTCCTTTTGTCTCTCTTCTTCCAATTATTCTCAAATATCTGCCTTTTACTAAACCTATGAAATGGAAGAGTATTATCAAATTTATCCTTCTCAATAATATCAGGGTTTGTTACAACATTTTCAATATCCCTTTTTAAGATATTTCTTTGCTTTATCTTTATCCTTGCATGAGTGGTAAACTTGAGCTTTATCATTCGGTTCCCTTTTCCCCTGCTATACTGAAGTGCTCCCCAAAAATGAGACAACTGTAATGTAGAATTTTATTAACACCAAGGCAAAGGAGGAGCACCGAAATGAGACCAAACAAATTCTCTATTGACCAGATCGTTAAGAATCATTTAAAAATCTCTGAGCAGACAGGAGGTAAAAGTGCTTATACATCAACTGCATACTCAGCTCAATA
>Ga0180893_167_pt1 | contig 18679 bp, 19 predicted proteins | sample Deesub1362A_J573_FD_124286 | JGI IMG/M metagenome (GOLD analysis project Ga0180893, IMG submission 124286) | Nitrospirae bacterium JdFR-81 | reverse complement strand
GCAGCGCCTGCACCAACAACTGTGTGTAACTCGTCTATGAATAGTATAATCCTGCCCTGTGACTCTTCTATCTCCCTTAGTACCGCCTTGAGTCTCTCCTCAAACTCACCCCTGAACTTGGCTCCTGCAAGTAATGCACCCATATCAAGGGCGATGACCCTTTTGTCCTTAAGNCCCTGTGGCACATCCCCTGAGGTTATCCTCTGTGCAAGACCCTCTACCACTGCGGTCTTACCAACCCCTGGTTCACCGATAAGNACAGGATTGTTCTTTGTCCTCCTTGAGAGTACCTGGATGACCCGCCTTATCTCCTCGTCCCTTCCAATAACTGGATCAAGCTTGCCTTTGCTTGCAAGCTCTGTGAGGTCTCTTGCATACCTCTTGAGTGCCTGGTATTTATCCTCTGGTGTTGGGTCTGTCACACGCTGTGTGCCCCTTATCTGCCTCATGGCTGAAAGCACCCTGTCCTCTGTGACCCCATACCTCTTCAGTATCGCCTCGACCCTGTTCTTTGTCTTTAGTATCCCCAGAAGCAGATGCTCAACACTCACATAGTCATCCTTCAGGTGCTCTGCCTCTATAAATGCCCTCTCAAATGCATTCTTCAGTTCCTGTGTAATGTATAGCTGTCCCATCGGCGTGGGGCCGAGCACCTTTGGAAACCTCTCTATCTCGGCCTCTATGTCCTTCCTGAGGGATGCTACATCCACACCCAGGTTCTTGATTATCTCAAGGGCGATGCCCTCATCAAGCAGTGCATGCAGCAGATGTGCAACATCCACCTGCTGATTGCCCTTGCTCTCGGCGAGCTGCTGTGCCTTCTGCACGGCCTCCTGACTCTTTATGGTAAATCTGTCAAACCTCATCGTATCCCCTCCTTAAAGATGCTATTTTTTTATTCCTCCTCAAACAACCTCTTCAGCCTCCTTTCAAACCTCTTCCTGACATCAGACTCCAGATGTGCCATCATCTCCTCCATCTCCCTCTGCATGAGTTCGAGCCTCCGCCTCATCCTCAGTATTATGTCCACGCCTGCACGGTTCACACCCAGATCCCTTGTAAGGTTGATGATCATCCTTATCCGTTCAAGGTCATCCTGGGAATACAGCCTTGCCCCTCCTACCCTCTTTGGACGGATAAGCCCTTCCCGCTCATATATCCTCAGTGTCTGAGGATGGATATTGAACATCTCACAGACAACACCTATCATAAATAATGGCCTCTTCCTGTCAACCATGGCTTAATAAGCCTTCTCCACCTCCTTGAGTGCCTCCTTGATCTTCCCTGTTATGTTCTTTGGAACCACGATCTTCACCACTGCAAACTCATCTCCCCTGGCACCTGTCTTCGGATTCGGGAGTCCTTTCCCTTTGAGCCTGAATTTTTTGCCACTGTCAGTGCCAGGCGGTAGCTTCATTGTCACCTCTCCATCCAGTGTGGGAACCTTTATCCTTCCGCCAAGCACGGCCTCACTGATCCTGACAGGGACCTCAACATATATATCATCGCCCTCTCTCCTGAAGACAGGGTGTGGCAGGACATTTATATCTATATAGAGGTCACCTGGAGGGCCCCCGTTTATCCCTGCACCACCCTTACCCCTCAGCTTCAGCCTGCTGCCGGTGTCGGCACCAGGGGGAATCTTGACCTTGAGGGTCTCTGTCTTGGTCACAACCCCTCCGCCATTGCACTGTCTGCATCTCTTTTTTGCAAGATTCCCTCTTCCCCTGCATGATGGGCAGGTCTGGCTTATGTTAAAGAATCCCCTGCCCTGGGTTATCACACCAGAGCCTTTACAATGAGAGCACACCTCGATGGACTCGGCACCACTGCCACCACAGTCAGGGCATGAAACATCCCTTGTAAGTGTGACAGACTTTACCGTCCCCTTATATGCCTCCTCAAGGGTAATATCCAGTGAGGTCCTGAGGTCATGGCCCCTTACAGGTGCCTCTCTTGTCCTGAAGCCACCAAGGAAGTCAGAGAATATGTCCTCAAAGCCCTTTGCCCCGAAATCAAAACCAAAGTCATAAGTCCTGAAGCCCTCAAATCCCTCCGGACCGAACGGGGTCTTGCCGAACTGATCATACTCTGCCCTCTTCTTTGGATCACCGAGGACCTCATATGCCTCGTTTATCTCTTTGAACTTCTGCTCCGCAACCTTGTCCCCTGGATTGACATCAGGATGATACTTGCGCGCAAGCCTCCTGTATGCCCTCTTTATCTCATCCTGGGAGGCATCCTTTTTCACCCCGAGTATCTCGTAATAGTCCTTTGTTGTGGTTCCCATCTCTCACCTCAATAACCTGATTCGCTTTTTAGTATTTATATAATATCATTTGATACGAATCATGTCAAGTCATATGATATAAAAAATATAAGGATCAGAGTCCAGCATTCCCCATGAAAAGAAGGGATTATCTATACGAGACTCACAGAAGCCTTACCCTGACCGTTGTGCCTTTCCTGATAAACTCCTCACCCTCAGGAAGGATCATAAGGCTGTTGGCAAGGGCCATTGAACTGAGTATTCCAGATCCCTGCGGCCCTGTGGTTCTGGTCACATACCTTCCGTCCACCCATCTCGTCTGTGCCCTTATGAAGAATCTCAGACCCTTTTTCTTCTTTATATCCTCTTCAAGATATGCATCTACTTCCATCACATCATTCGTCTCCTGGCCAAGCATCCTGAGTATTGCAGGCCTTACAAAGACCTCAAACCCGATCATGCAGGAGACAGGATTCCCTGGAAGCCCGAAGACAGGCTTATTATCAACGATACCAAAGAGATTCGGTTTGCCAGGCCTCATTGCAACCTTCCAAAAGAGCTGCTGAAACCCAAACTCCCCAAGCACATCCCTGACAAGGTCATACTCACCCATTGATACCCCGCCTGAGGTGATGATGACGTCATGGGCAAGGGCCTCCTTGATCTTCGTCTTCAGGTCATCCAGGTCATCCCTTGCGATGCCCATATCCACAGGTATAGCACCTGCTGACATGACCTGGCCTGAAAGGGAATATATATTTGCATTCCTGACCTTCCCTTTTTTCAGTTCCTCATCAGGACCGATGACCTCATCACCTGTGATGATTATCGCAACCCTGGGTCTCCTTGTCACATTAACCCTGGGCCTCCCGACCGCAGAGAGCATGCCTGCATGTGCAGGCCCGAGCCTTGTGCCCCTCTTTATCACAAGTGACCCTTTCTTGACATCCTCACCAGCCCTCCTTATATTCTCACCATATCCAACCTCCTGAAGGATGGCCACCCTGTCCCCCTCAGCCCTTGTATATTCAACCATTATCACGGCATCAGCACCATCAGGTATCGGAGCGCCTGTCATTATCTTCACTGCCTGGCCATCCACGAGCCTGCCATCGAATTCACCACCTGCCCTGATCTCACCTATAACCTTGAGATGCACTGGTGAACTGCTGGAGGCACCCTTTGTATCTGAATATCTCAGGGCATAACCATCCATTGCCGAGTAATCAGATGCAGGGATATCGCACTCACTATAGACATCCTCTGATAACACCCTGCCATAACAATCCCTCAGTCCCACTGCCTCAGACTCAAGGGGTCTTACAGAGTCAAGTACAATCTTCAACGCCTCATCAACACTTATCATTGCCCGCCTTCTTAAGATACTTTAGATGTCTCTTATAAAACATCATATCCTCAATCCTGTCAACATCATACCAGAATGGCAGAAGATAATAGTCAATATCCCCTGAATTAAGCCTATCAAGGGTCTTATTCAATACCTCTGATGTATCCCAAGGGATCCTCCTGAAGACCCTTTCATAAAGCCTCCTTGCCCCCACAAGATAATAGCCTCCATCATTACATGGCCCGAGGACAAACTCCTTTTTATTAAGGATAGTGAATGCATCTTTTATATATTCAAGAGGTATGGTCGGGCTATCACTGCCTATTATGACCACCTTTTTGTAGCCTGTATCAAAATGGTCCCTGAAGGCATTGATCAGTCTCTCACCAAGGGTCTTGCCTCTCTGGTCAAAACAGCCATATCCATATTGCCCTGCCAGCCTTGAAAGGAAATCATCATCCTTTGTGGGTGTGCATCCAAGAAACCTATCAACCCTGTCAAGCCTGCTACACCTCTCTGTTATTGTCCTGAGAAAGGACTTATAGAGCCTCAATATCTCCCTTTGAGACAGATGAGGGCTGAGCCTTGTCTTCACCCTGCCCAAGATGGGCGCCTTCACAAAGATTATAAGGGCTGATTGCTTCATGGATATATATCATAACCAATGCAGGGTATTATTTAGAAGTATACATCCTCGGATCAGGTGGTTATAACATCAGTCAAGAAAATCAATCGTTGCTATTTTAAGATGTCTTGCTACCACTTTGAAGTGTCTGTCATGATGGAGAAGAAGACACCCATGGGCTTTTGCTACAGAGGCGATGGTTATGTCAACTGTTGGGATCGTGACCCCTTTTTTTCTCATTTCATAACCAACATGATATGCAATCTGCCACACCTCGTCATTTACGGGCAAGACCTCGAGCGCACTCAATCGTGAATATAGGTTTTCAAATTCTCCTCTATTTCGGCATCCCTGCAACAGTTCAAGGATAATTATATTCGTTGTAACAGCAGAGAAGGTATTAAGAACCTCTACAATCATTTGCTTCAGTCTTTCATTGCCTGTCTTCTTAAAGCTGACTATCCATGCAGATGAATCTATCAGCACCTTATCTTTCATTACGCATCCTTTGTAGGTCTTTGAGTGTAAGACCGAACCGATCGTAATTTCCAATAAGGCTTTTAAGCTCTTCGATCTTCTTGTGTCTGAGATAATCCTTAAGGGCCGTCACAATAGCAGCCTTCTTTGTCCTGGCACCTGACTTTTTCATAACCTCGGTGATAAGCTCAGTATCTATATCGATAGTTGTACGCATATTTGACCTCCTGATATGCATAAATTTTCGATTAAATAATATATACTATATTATCATAATTAGACATATTTATTTAAGTCCATCAAAAGGCCTTTCTCCCCAATTCCCTACAGTCTCTAATCTATGATTACAACAATAAAAATTTCCGGTGCATCGCCAGAAGAATTTGTTAAAATTATAAGGATTCAAGGATCAGGGAGTCGAATGACAAATGGCCGAGGTTTATCCCGAGCCTTTCTAATCAGGAGGGAAAAAACCAAATTTTCTTTCAGATCGAGTAATATAGTAAAAGGCAAGTCATGGCAAAGCGGAAGTCCTGGAGAGAGAAGTTAACCGAGAAGAAAGACCTGCCAAAGGTTGTCTCATTGAAGGGCGAGGCAAAGAGGCGGTGGAAGGCAGATACAGTGGCAATACCATCCCCTGTGGAGATAAAAGAAATCATGGACAGTGTACCAAAAGGCAGGCTGATCACGGTTAATGAGATAAGGGAGGAGATTGCAAGGAGACATGGGGCAGACATCGGCTGTCCCCTTACATGCGGGATCTTTTCATGGATCGTTGCCCATGCAGCAGAGGAGGAGGCAGGGGAGGGCAGAAAGAGGATAACCCCCTACTGGAGGACATTAAAGGCAAAGGGGGAGTTGAATCCAAAATACCCTGGTGGTGTTGAGGCACAGAAGAGGCGTCTGGAGTCAGAGGGGTTCAGGATAATCCAGAAGGGAAAGAGGTTTTTTGTTGAGGATTATGAGAAATATCTAAAAACTTGCACTTCGTAAGTGCAGGTTTTTTAGAGGGTTCAAATGGGTGCAAAGACCGAAATGGCCCTGTCAAAATTCAGAGAAGGTTATAACTGTGCACAGTCGGTTCTGTATGCCTTCTGTAGGGATTTCGAGATCGACCAGGATGTGGCATTGAGGATAGCCACTGGTTTTGGTGGTGGGATGGGGAGGAGGGGAGAGGTGTGTGGTGCTGTGAGTGGTGGGATAATGGTGCTGGGATTGAGATACGGGATGGGTGAGAAGAACGATAAGGAGGCGAAGGAGCTGACCTATAGGAAGACGAGGGAGCTTGTTGAGCGATTTGTCAGAAGACACGGTGCTGTTGACTGCCGCAGCCTCCTTGGAGGCTGTGACCTGACAACCAGGATGGGGCAGGTGAGGTTTAAGCGTGAAGACCTCTTAAGCAGGGTCTGTAAGCCCTGCGTCCAGAGCGTGGTGGAGATGGTTGAGGAGATGGTGTGACAGTGTTGTTAAGACCTTAGGTTCAGGAGTATGTTCAGGAAGGCCTTGAGCTCGTGGAGTGGACCTCTCCGCTGTCGGGCTTTTAGATCGACCTCGATCCCTCCCTCTGGAAGGAACCTGATGTGATATGTCCGCTTTTTGTAAAGCCCATATAACTGTTCAGGTGTTATGGGTGTGTTATCTGAAAAGAGTATCTTCACCCTTCCGTTTATACCCTGGATCTTTGTAATAAGTAGCTCTCTTGCCATCATCTTCAGTTCCATTACATCAAGGAGTCGTAACACCTCATGTGGTGGCCTTCCAAACCTGTCTTCCAGTTCATCCCTGATCATCCTTAGGGTATCCCTGTTGTTTGCTGATGCTATCTTTCTATAAATGCTCAGCCTTAGGGTTGGATCCTCTATGTAATCCTCTGGCACCCTTGCGGTCACCCTCATCTCGATGTGTGGTTCAACGGTGGGTTTTATCTCCTCACCTTTGAGCTCCGAGATCGCCTCTTCAAGCATCTTTATATAGAGGTCATAACCAACTGCCTCTATGTGCCCTGATTGTTCAGGGCCAAGGAGGTTGCCTGCACCCCTTATCTCAAGGTCCTTCATTGCAAGTCTCAGACCTGCCCCGAGGTAGCTGAGCTCCTGTATCGCCATCAGCCTCTTTCTTGCGTCCTCTGTTATCGCATCCTCTCCAGGGATCAGGAAATAGGCGTATGCCTTTATGTTCGAGCGTCCAACCCTGCCCCTCAACTGGTACAGATCAGCAAGTCCGAACCTGTCGGCCCTGTTTATGATTATCGTGTTTGCCGTGGGGATGTCGATGCCTGAACCTATGATAGCAGTGGTGACGAGGATGTCCATCTCCCCTCGGTAGAACGCCGTCATAACCTTCTCAAGCTCTTTTGCTTTCATCTGGCCATGGGCCACCCCGATCCTTGCCTCAGGCACCAGCCTCTTCAGGAAGTCAGCAATCTCGTATATATCCTGGATACGGTTATGGAGAAAGAACGCCTGCCCCCCTCTTTTGAGCTCCTTTACAAGGGCATCCCTGATGATGTCAGGATCAAACCTCGTGACTATACTGTGGACAGCAAGCCTCTCCTCAGGTGGTGTCTCTATCACACTCATCGCCCTGATCCCTGAGAGGGCCATGTGGAGTGTCCTCGGGATTGGTGTGGCTGTCATGGTGAGGACATCAACATGTGCCTTCATATCCTTTATCCTCTCCTTGTGGGCAACACCGAACCTGTGTTCTTCATCGATTATGAGCAGTCCAAGGTTGTGGAACTTCACATCCTTCCCAAGGAGTCTGTGTGTTCCGATTATAATGTCTATATCTCCCCTGGCAAGGGCGTGCAGGATCCTGGATTGCTCTGCCCTGGTGAGGAATCTGCTCAGCATCTCTATCCTGACAGGGAACGCCGCGAACCTGCTCCTGAAGGTGTTGTAGTGTTGTTCAGCGAGGATGGTTGTGGGGACAAGCACCGCAACCTGCTTTGAGTCGTATACCGCCTTGAAGGCAGCCCTCATGGCAACCTCTGTCTTTCCATATCCTACATCACCACACAGCAGCCTCTCCATCGGGGAGTCCCTCTCCATGTCCTTCTTGATCTCGGCTATTGCGTTGAGCTGGTCAGGTGTCTCTTCGTAGATGAAGAAGGTATCGAATTCACGATGCAGTTCTGTGTCAGGTGAGAAGGCGTGCCCCTTTATGGTGGCCCTCTTTGCATAGAGAGTGAGCAGTTCCTTTGCCATCTCCTTTATCCTCTTTCTGACCCTCTCTTTTGTCTTCTGCCATGTCTTTCCACCCAGTCTGTCAAGCCTCGGTTTTGCCCCCTCTGGTGCATGATACTTCTGTATGCAGTCGATCCTTTCAAGGGGAACATATAGCATGTCCCCACCAAGGTATTCTATCGAGATGAAGTCACCCTCGTAGTCCTCCACCCTCTGCTTCTTTATTCCGACAAATCTGCCTATCCCGTGTTCTATATGCACAAGGTAGTCACCCTCCTTGAACTCCTCGATCGTGGAGATGAGGGATGAGACCCTTGATCTCTTCGGTGTCCTGACAACTGGTCTCCTGCCAAAGATGTCACTTTCGGTAAGGACCATACAACCATCAAGCCTGAAACCACTGGAGAGGTTGCCTATTGTAATGACAGGGCTCGACATGTATTGAATCGCCTTTTCACACTCCATAAGGGCCACATCAAGCCCGTCATCGGAGAATAGCTCGATGAGCCTCTTTGCCTGTCCCTCAGAGGCGCAGACAAGCATGGTGAAGTATCTTCTCTTCAGCACTCTTATCCCTTTAATAAAGTCCTCAATCGTCCCCCTCTCTTCAGGAAGGATACCAAGTCCGGCAACTCCCTTTATATCAAGGGATAGGCCGTTCCCCTTCAGTGGCAGTGATGTCATGAATATGGATTCATTTATGATCTCCTCATATCCAGTGGACTCTCTCCTTATATCGTCAGGCTCGTCCAATATAAGGAGGTGGGTATCTAAGAGTTCCACAAGATTCGGCCCTTCCGATGGCTCAATGATGGGGCATATGGTTGTACTGTCAACCTCCTTTATGGAGAGTTGTGTGTCGATATCAAAGGATCTGATGGATTCAATACTGTCGCCAAAGAACTCTATCCTCACAGGTGCCTGTTCATAAGGAGGGAACACATCGATAATCCCTGCCCTTATGCTCATCTCTCCTTCCCTTGAGACAACAGGGACACGGCGATACCCAAGCCTGTCAAGCCTTGTGATGAAGTCATCCCGTCCAATGATCCACCCCTTTCTGATCACCATGGATGGATACTCGTCTTTCTTCCATAGCGGCAGTAGGGCTGAGTCAATAGAGGTTATCACCTTCTTCGGGGCTTCGGTATAAACACGCATGATGTCACCCGAGCGCAACAGATCGTCCCTTGATCTTATGAACAGCGGTTCATCTGTCTGGAGGGCCTTTGACCAGAAGATCGCGTCATCATATAGCCTCTGGGCCTTCTCCACTGAGGCTGACAGGAGGATACAGGGTTCGGTGAACTTACAGAAGAACAGTGCCTTTGATGACCCCTGAAGGGATGTGAATACTTTTATCCCCTTTTCCTTAAATAACCGGTATGCCTTATCAAACAGGGAGAGGTCTAAGGGCACGGTCAGAGATTCTTTATCTTCTCTATTATTGCGCTTGTTGATACCCCTTCAATCAGGGGTATGGTGCGGGTATCCCTCACTATATCTGCACCCACTATCTCTTCCTTCTTCCAGTCAGCGCCCTTCACAAGTATGTCAGGTTGTATCTCTTTTATAAGTTCATATGGGGTATCCTCGTCGAATATGACCACATAGTCGACCATGGAGAGTGATGAGAGCACCTCTGCCCTCTGGTCCTCTGGGATGATGGGACGCCCTGGCTTTATCCTTGAGACAGAGGCATCAGAATTCAGCCCTATTACGAGCACATCGCCGAGCCCCTTTGCCTCCTTAAGATAGCGGATGTGGCCTATATGTATGAGATCGAAACAGCCATTCGTGAAGACGATCCTCTTGCCCTGGGCCTTTAGAGGCCTCAGGGTCTCCTTTATCTCAGACCGCCTGACTATCATAATTAAGATTTTATAAATAAATCCCTATAATTGCAAAAAAGGATTGTGGTTTGATGGCTTATTGTAGTAAATTTAGCTTAACATTTGTTTTATACTTTATCTATAATTATTGAGTTTGTGGAGGCCTTGTTCTGACGAGGGATGATAAGCGCCAAGCTCGGACATTTCTTTGACAGACCCCTTGCATCACTGGCGAGGAGGATAGATGTAAACCCCAATATAATAACCGTGACAGGTTTCATGATCACCACCATTGCAGCCATTGCGATCCCCAAGATGCCCCTTGTTGGAGGGATACTCATCCTCATAGGTGGATTCTTTGATATGCTCGATGGGGTGATTGCAAGGGTGAATATGAGGACCACGAATTTTGGTGCCTTTCTTGACTCTGTGCTGGATAGATACTCGGACTCCTTCCTGCTCCTTGGATTTTCTGTCTACTTTTACCGGATGGGCATACTCTCGGGTGTGTTCCTGTGCTTTGGCACACTCATCGGTGCACTCATAATAAGCTATGCAAAGGCGAGGGCAGAGGGCCTTGGAGAGGACTGTAAGACAGGGCTTATGGAGAGGCCAGAGAGGGTGCTGCTCATGGCATTTGCTGCACTCACAGGCTGGGTCCTGCCTGTTATGTGGGCGATGCTCATACTCACCCACATAACCGTGATACAGAGGGTGCATCATGTCTATAGGTTGATGAGGAGCAAGGCCTAAAACTCTATACCCCTTCTTGCCCTTATCCTCCTGTTAAAGGGGTGTTTGATCATCCTCATCTCTGTCACATAGTCTGCCTTCTCTATGAGCCATGTGGGTGCACCCCTGCCTGTGAGGATGAGCTCGGTCTTCTCAGGCCTTGCATCCAGTATCTTCTGCAGGTCTTCTGTGGAGAGGAGTTTTGCACTGAAGGCGGTGATAATCTCATCAAGTATCAGGATATCATGGATGCCGTCCCTTAATTTATCGATAGTAAGGTTTACGGCCTTACCTACGGCCCTCTTGAGTCTCGAGGGTCTTACATCTTTATCAAACAGTGGCGATACCTGATCCTTGAACCTTACCACATCTATACCCATCTTCTTTGCCGGAAGGACCTCTCCAGAGTCCCTCTTCCCACCCTTGAGGAACTGGAGTATGAGTACCCTCTTTCCATGCCCTGCTGCCCTCATTGCCAGTCCGAATGCAGCGGTTGTCTTTCCCTTACCATCACCTGTGTAGACATGTACGAGCCCCTTTGCCATGAGGTCATGACCCGTGGTGCATAATGCGTGATAGGTCAGTCACCGTGGATTACACTCTATCATGGAGCGGGCGACGGGATTCGAACCCGCGACCAAGAGCTTGGGAAGCTCTCACTCTACCACTGAGTTACGCCCGCATCCCTGTTTAACTGAACCTACTTGCTGAATAACTACCGAGCAACGCACCGATTGAATTCGCCACCACATCACCAACAGATGCATCCCTCAGGGGAACATACAACTGGTGGATCTCATCGGTTATACCATAAATAACCGCAAAAAGAAAAGAGATTATCAACAGGTATCTTCTGACGCCTGATCTGTTGAGAGATAGATAGAAGAGGAAGGCGAGGATCATGTAGATGAGGAGATGGACGGGCTTGTCATAACCATGTAGCCATCCAGAGAGTCTGCCCCCATTTATAGAGGATAGATAGTATATCAGCCCCATATAACAGACAGTGGATAACCAGTATAATAATGCACCTCTGGCGAATATGCTGCCCCTCTTCATAAGGAATCCTTTATTCATTATCCAACAAAATATATAAAAGTTGCAAGCCGTAACCCATCCAAAATGCTCGATTTATGGCATTAGGTGAGGTAAATCACCATTAAGACATGGCATCTGCTATAATATATTGTATGCTTGGTGTCCTGACGAAGATCATTGGTACAAAGAATGAGAGGGAGATAAAGAGGCTGAGGCAGGTTGTAGAGCGGATTAACGCCCTTGAACCTTCCGTCTCTTCCCTTGACGATGCCGCCCTGAGGGCAAAGACCGACGAGTTCCGCAGGAGGCTGGAGGCAGGAGAGGGGATGGATGATCTACTGCCCGAGGCATTTGCTGTTGTGAGAGAGGTGTCAAAGAGGACCCTGGGGATGAGGCACTTTGATGTCCAGCTCATTGGTGGCATCGTGCTTCACGAAGGGAAGATAGCAGAGATGAAGACAGGTGAGGGTAAGACACTTGTTGCCACACTCCCTGTCTATCTGAACGCCCTTGAGGGCAGGGGTGTGCATGTGGTTACTGTTAATGACTACCTTGCAAAGAGGGACGCCCAGTGGATGGGGCCCATATACAACTTCCTTGGTCTCTCTGTAGGTGTCATCCAGCATGACAGTTCCTTTATCTACGATCCTTCGTATCACTCAGAAGACAGGAGGCTCCAGTGCCTGAGGCCTGTTGATAGAAGACAGGCATACATGGCTGATATTACATACGGGACAAACAATGAGTTTGGGTTTGACTACCTCAGGGATAATATGAAGTATGACATAAACGATTACGTCCAGAGGGAGCTGAATTATGCCATAGTGGATGAGGTCGATAGCATCCTCATTGATGAGGCAAGGACTCCCCTTATAATATCAGGCCCCTCTGAGGAGTCAACAGATAAATACTACAAGATTGACAGGATAATCCCCAGACTCAAGCGTGATGTTGATTTCACAATCGACGAGAAGGCAAGGACAGCAATCCTCACGGAAGAGGGGATAGCGAAGGTGGAGAGATTGCTCGGTGTGGACAACCTCTATGATCCTGCCAATATAGAGCTCCTGCACCATGTAAACCAGGCGCTGAGGGCCCACACCCTCTTTAAAAGGGACGTTGATTATGTGGTGAAGGATAACGAGGTCATAATCGTCGATGAGTTTACAGGACGGCTTATGCCTGGAAGGAGGTGGTCCGATGGGCTGCACCAGGCGATAGAGGCAAAAGAGGGTGTAAAGATTGCCAGTGAGAACCAGACCCTTGCCACCATCACGTTCCAGAATTACTTCAGGATGTACAGGAAGCTTGCGGGCATGACAGGCACAGCGGATACCGAGGCTGAGGAGTTTGCGAAGATATACAACCTGGATGTGGTGGTCATACCCACCAACAAGCCCATGATAAGGGTTGACCATCCTGATGTCATATACAAGACCACAAGGGCGAAGTTCAAGGCAGTGGTTGATGAGATAGAGGATTGTTACAGGAGGGGTCAGCCCGTGCTTGTGGGCACGATATCGATTGAAAAGTCTGAGTATCTGAGTTCCCTCCTCAAGAAGAGGAAGATCCCCCATTCTGTGCTGAATGCGAAGTACCATGAGAGGGAGGCAGAGATCATCGCACAGGCAGGGAGGAGTGGTGCGGTTACCATCGCCACCAACATGGCTGGAAGGGGGACAGACATAGTGCTCGGTGGTAATCCTGAAGGGATTGCAAGGGAGATGCTCAGGGATAAGAAGGATTACACGGAGGAGGACTACAGAGAGGCGCTTGAGAAGGCCAAGGAGATCTGTAAGAAGGACAGGGAGAAGGTGATAGCAGCAGGGGGCCTGCATATCATAGGCACAGAGAGGCATGAGGCAAGGAGGATAGATAACCAGCTGAGGGGGCGTTCAGGTAGACAGGGCGATCCTGGTTCCTCAAGGTTCTACCTCTCCCTTGAAGACGACCTCATGAGGATATTCGGCTCTGACAGGATATCAGGGCTGATGGGCAAGCTCGGCATGGACGAGTCCCAGCCTATCGAGAATAAATGGGTTACAAAGGCTGTGGAGAATGCCCAGAAGAAGGTAGAGGCGCACAACTTTGAGATAAGGAAGCACCTCCTTGAGTACGATGATGTGATGAACAAGCAGAGGGAGGAGATATATTCATTCAGACGGGAGATACTCCTCTCAGACGGGCTCAAGGAGAAGGTGCTCGAGATGGCTGATGAGGTGATAGAGGATATCGTCTCCACTCACTGTCCGGAGAATAAGTATTCTGAGGAGTGGGATATAAAGGGGCTGAAGGATGCCGTATTCGGTTATTTCTCGATATATCCTGAGGTCTCTGGTGAGGATAGGGAGGAGATGATCCAGACACTCCGTGAACAGGTAAGGACGGCCTATGAGGAGAAGGAGAGGGAGATAGGCCCTGAGATGATGAGGCACCTTGAGAAGATAGTCATGTTACAGGTTGTGGACTCCCAGTGGAAGGATCACCTCCTCAATATGGATCATCTCAAAGAAGGGATAGGCCTGAGGGGCTATGGCCAGATGGATCCCCTTGTTGAGTATAAGAAGGAGGCGTTTGCTGCGTTTGCAGAGGTGGGCGAGAGGATAACCTCAGAGGTGGTGAGCAGGCTGTTCAAGATCCAGATAGCAAGAGAAGAGGATACCTTTGACAGGATGCTCGTCTTCAACCCCATGAGGATGCATTATGGGAGGGGAGGGGATGGCAGCGAGAGGCCTACCACGGTGGTGAAGGAGAGGAAGATCGGAAGGAACGAACCCTGTGTATGCGGGAGCGGGAAGAAGTATAAAAAATGCTGTGGACGAAATGCCTGATATCCTTATCATAGACAGGGGCAAGTCCTCTATCCATAACTTCAAACATCGCCTCAGGGAACAGGGCTATTCGCTGGTAAGTGTTAAAGACCTTGATGGTGCATCTGTCCGTCTGGGAAAAGGGAGGTTTGACCTTGTTGTAATCGACACATCCCTCGTCTCTGAGGCTAAAGAGTTCAAAAGATTCATTGGGCTCACCACAGGGATGCCAAGGATATTCCTCACGAAGAATCTAGGCTCTGGTGAGCTGAGTCGTATCCTGAAAGAGAGATTCACGGTCCCTCTTACAGAGCCTGTGTCTTACAGGGAGTTTACATACTGGATGAAGAGGCTACGGAACGACATGGCCCTGGCTGAGGAGGGTGTGAAGGTCAGGTCTGAGCTCCAGACAAGGAGAAAGGAGTCACTCTTCTTTGAGGAGATAACAAACATCCTCAAAAAGGACGCTGGCATAGAGAGCATCATCAGTATGATAATGAACAAGGTGAAGGCATTAATAGGGGCAGAGGCATGGTCAATTGTGATAATAGACGGTGTGGGGGATGAATACATACCAGAGAGGATGCTCAAGAGGGGCGGGAAGAAGATAAGGAGGCTGGACCTCAAGGATGGGAGGGGCGTTGCAGGTCTGGTCGTTAATAAAGGCATACCAGTGATGGTCTCTGATGTCTCCAAGGACAGCCATTTTGACACGAAGATAGATGTGGCAGGTGATATGAAGGTGAGGTCACTGCTGTGTGCCCCTATAAAGATAAAGGACACGGTGATAGGTGTCTTCCAGCTCTTCAACAAGCGGCGTGGTGGTCTCTTTGATGAGGATGACTGGAGGCTCTTCCTGAAACTTACAGGATATGTGACCATGGCCATTGAACGGACACTCCTCTACCAGAGGATGGAGGACCTTGCACTCACTGATGAGCTGACGAATCTCTTCAATATGCGATATCTGAATCGTGCATTGGATGTGGAGATAGAAAGGGCGAACAGGTATGGTTCCACCTTCTGCCTTGTATTCATGGATATAGATTATTTCAAAAAGGTGAATGACCGTTATGGGCACCTTGTTGGAAGCAAGGTGCTGATTGAGGTTGCAGAGGTTCTGCTGAGGAACCTGAGGACGGTTGATACCGTTGCCAGATACGGTGGTGACGAGTTTGTTATAGTCCTTCCACAGACACCCATTGATGGCGGATTTAAGGTTGCAGAGAGGCTGAGGAAGGCCATAGAGAAGAGGGTATTCCTGAGTAATGAGGGGTATTCCATCAGACTGACCGCAAGCTTTGGGGTTGCTGCCTGTCCTGAGAATGCGAATACAAAGGTGGAGCTTCTCAGGATGGCCGACAGGGCCATGTATCGCGGGAAATCCCTCTCAAGGAATATTGTATATGCAGCAACTTAATCCAGTACCAGGAGGTATCTGATGATACTCAACAAGGTGGTGGCAAGATTTAAGGATGGAAGGGTCGTCAAGGGGAGGACGAACAACTTCTTTCCGAACAAGCCGAGTTTCCACATAATGCTCGAATCAGGAAGTGAAGAGGAAGTGAGGGTGAATAACTTAAAGACCGTAGAGATACCAATTGAGGCCCTTAAAGGCGCATTTTTTGTTAAGGACCTTGAGGGTGACAGGTCAAGAAAGGATAAGTATGAGGATGTCATACCTGGTGGTGGTAGAAAGGTGAAGGTCAAGTTCTTCGATGGCGAGGTTATAATAGGCTATACCCAGAGCTACTCTTCACGCATGCAGGGCTTCTTTATCGTCCCTGCTGACAAGAGGAGTAATAATCTACGCATCTTTGTTGTGAAGTCCGCTGTGGATGAGGTGACCTTTATCCCCTGATACGGCGTTATCGATCCCCTTCTTCAAGGGCATCCGCTTCACCTCTCTTTAAAAATCCCTTCACTCAAGACACGTTGCATATTCTGTCCAACAGTTTTGGTAACGGTGATTTAACATACTTGGCAGGTCTAACCTGTTTGAGATAGGAAAACTTATGGTGGAGGCGCCGGGATTCGAACCCGGGTCCGAAGGCATGAAGTCACTGAGCATCTACATGCTTATCTTGCCTATTGACCTTCAGATGCAGGTCGCCGGCAAGCGGGCTACTGCATCCTATCCCCGGCGCTTTCACCTGAAGGTTAGGGGAGTCGCCTTCAGGTTAGCCTGCTATCCGTCGCCCCTTCCAGGCCACAGGCAAACCCAGAGGAGCGTGCTGCTTTAATTAAGCAGCAAGGGCCAATTCAGTGTTGGCGTTTGTGTTCTTCCTGCCTTTTTAGCCTGGCGGAACCAGGCCCGTGTGGCAGAACACGGCATGCAGCTCAGGCCTCATTGCCCCCGTCGAAGCCTGTCGCCCCCTCTTTTTCAATTATACCACAAAGCCCCTGAATCGGCTAATAAGTTTAATCCTCTTACAAGGGGGATCGCAATGGCCTATCTAATCTCCAGCATCCTGTCGAGGGCCTTTTTGGCAGGTATCCTTATCTCTTCTGGAACCTTTATTACATTGGTCATCGTCTCAAGTGAACGGAGGACACTCTTCAGGGTGGTCCTCTTCATATTCGGGCATACCATGTCCCTTCTGAGGGGGTGAAATACCTTATCAGGGTTCTCCTTTCTCAGCCTGTACAGGAGCCCTATCTCTGTGCCTATGATGAACTCCTTTGCATCAGAGGCCCTCGCAAACCTGAGCATGCCTGATGTGCTTGTTACATGATCTGCGATCTCAAGCACCTCTATCCTGCATTCTGGATGAGCGATCACAAGGGCTTCGGGATGCTCTTCCTTTGCCTTTAAGACATCATCCCTTCTGACCCTGTCATGGACATGGCAGAAGCCATCCCATGAGATTATCTTCTTTTTAGTGTTTCGCGCTATCCACATGGCAAGGTTTCTGTCAGGCACACATATAACCTTATCTGAGTCAAGGGATTCGACCACCTTCACGCCGTTTGCAGATGTACAACAGATGTCACTCTCTGCCTTGACATCGGCGGTGGTATTGACATAGGTGACCACGGGTATGCCCGGGTGTTTCTCCTTTATGTCCCTGAGCGTGAAGTTTGCAGGGTATGTATATCCATCGGTGAACTTATAGCCAGGGAAGTGGGTCTGGATATTCCTTGCCCCGCTGACCGTGATCATATCGGCCATTGGACAGCATGCGCCTGATTCAGGAAGGAGAACGGTCTTTTCAGGGGACAGTATCGAGGCGCTCTCAGCCATAAAGTTTACACCGCAGAAGACGATCACATCGCAGTCTATTGTGGATGCAGTGCGCGATAGCTCTAATGAGTCCCCTGTGAAATCAGCAATCTCCTGCACCTCATCCCTCTGATAATTATGGGCAAGGATTATGGCGTTCCTCTGTTCCTTGAGTTTTGATATCTCTTCTTTTAGCCGTTCAATATCCTTCATGGTAAGAGATAGCAAGAAATTCTATTATAACGCAAAGAAGAGGTCTACTCCTTTGCTTCCTCAGAACCTTGACGGGTTGTATTTTTTATAAAAGGCAGGTGTATTGGTAAATAGCACAGAGCCGTCTTCAAGTATTACTTTATAGATAGACGAGTTCCCCCTGATTATGATGTTACCGTTATACATTGAGAGCACCTTCCTGATGTATCGTCTTGTCTCGGCTATTGGAGGGACACCACCAAACTTCCTCACTGTCTCTGGCCCTGCATTGTAGGCTGCGAGGGCAAGCCTGAGGTCGTTGTTGAACATATCAAGGAGTGTCCGTAGATATCTGGTGCCTCCTTCTATATTCTGTTCAGGGTCAAAGGGGTTTCTGACCCCTGTCTTACGGGCTGTTGCAGGCATTAATTGCATGAGCCCCATTGCCCCCTTTTTAGATACCGCATATGGCTGCCAGTTGGATTCCACCGTTATTATTGCCCTGACAAGGGAGGGGTCAAGATTGTATTTTCTGCTCTTCCTCAGTATTATCCCTTCATAGTATGACCGGTCTCTCACATTATGTGGGCCCTTTATTTCATGCTGGCCCTCTGTGCCCTCGGTCATTATCCTCTTGTATTCTTTCCCCTTGGGGGTGTTTGTGAAGTGTATGACGCCCCTTTCATCCACGTATCTGTATATGTCTGAGAGGGCTGTCCCTGTGAGGACAGGGATTGACAGGATGGATAACGATATTATTGCAATGACAAAAGATAATCCCTCTCGCTTTTTCTGTCGCATCCCTTTATCAATATACCATGGAGATGCCGGCAAGTCAATTAATAACCTCTTTCCGGTTAGGACATAGTATCCACTGTGAGAATAGTAAACCATGGAAGAGGAGGAATATCAGACCCTTCGTCCCCAGGGATAAAGAAGAAGCCTCTA
>Ga0180893_164_pt1 | contig 18714 bp, 20 predicted proteins | sample Deesub1362A_J573_FD_124286 | JGI IMG/M metagenome (GOLD analysis project Ga0180893, IMG submission 124286) | Nitrospirae bacterium JdFR-81 | reverse complement strand
AGAGCTGGATGGAAAGCTCCAGTATCAGATTGATACCAACCTCGTATACTATGTGGAGGCAGGTATCCTCTTTGCAGGCGATGCCTATGACTTTGCAGACAGGGATGCTGACAATCCCTACTCCATCAGGCACGGGATTATCTACAAGTTCTAAAGAGCATATTACTACCTTCAAAGGCGTCTCGAGAATTCTCTCGGGACGCCTTTTTTGTTGATTAAACTTTTCACATGCCAGCACCTGTTAAACACATCGTAAAAAAGGTCACTCCTGAATCCATCTATCAGGTGGTGGATGAGCGCACGAGCGAGCTGAAAGAAGATATTCACTTCCGTCAATTCCCGTATAGACCAGATACATACTCGTCTTGACCAGATTCACCCCCTGGATCAGATTATGCACATGCTCACCGAGATCCGCAGATAATCCGCGCTTCATTGCCTTTCTATAGGTCAATTAATTATAATTGTTAAAAAACTCCCTAACATAGTACCTATGTGGAGGCAGGATGGCTGGGCATTCGAAGTGGGCACAGGTAAAGCATAAAAAGGCCATTGTTGATGCAAGGAAGGGGAAGCTGTTCTCGAAACTCTCAAGGGAGATAAGTGTCGCTGCGAGGCTTGGTGGTGGGAATCCTGACATGAACCCAAGACTCAGACTTGCTATTGAGAAGGCAAAAGAGGTGAATATGCCTTCTGATAATATCAGGCGGGCGATCATGAAGGGGACGGGTGAGTTACCAGGTGCAAGCTATGAGGAGGCCAGGTATGAGGGTTACGGGCCTGGTGGGGTTGCCATCATGATCGATGTGATGACGGACAATAAAAACAGGACAATCTCCGAGATCAGGCATATAATGAGCAAACACGGAGGCAGTATTGCAGAGGCAGGCAGTGTCACATGGGTATTTGAGAAGAAGGGTTATATACTTGTTGACAAGAAGGCAATGGATGAAGACAGTATGATGGCAGTCGCCCTTGACGCGGGGGCAGAGGACTTCAAGAATGAGCCTGATGAAGATAGTTACGAGATAATAACCTCTCCTGATGATCTGAATAGGGTCAAGGATTATCTCCTGAAACAGAATATCCCCATCAATCTTGCAGAGGTGACCTTTCTCCCCAAGAGCTATGTCAAGGTTGAAGGACAGGATGCAGATAGGGTCCTCAGGCTGATGGATGCGCTTGAGGAGCATGATGATGTTCAGAATGTCTATGCAAACTTTGATATCCCTGATGAGGTCTTTGCAGATCGCAGATAGCGTTATGTGTGCTGATCTGTACAGTTTAATCTGCGTTAATCGGTGTGGACTATATGCGCATCATCGGGGTTGACCCTGGCAGTGTATGCTGTGGCTACGGGATAGTTGAGGTTCCGAATCTCAGATCTCAGATCTCAGATCTCAGATATATCACCTCAGGTGAGATAAGGATGAGTAGGGGATCGTCACTTCCCGAGAGATTGAGGGTCCTTTATTGTTCTCTTAAAAAGGTCATTGATGAGTATAAGCCCGATTGCCTATGCCTTGAAAAATTATTTTATCATAAAAGTGTAACCTCTGCCTTTACACTCGGCTCAATCCGTGGGGTGGTCATGCTCCTTGCTGCAGAGGGGGGGATACCTGTGCATGAGTATAATCCTACAAAGGTGAAGATGGCCCTTACAGGGTTTGGACGGGCAGAGAAGAGACAGGTCAATGAGATGGTAAAAAGGCTGCTGAACCTTACTCCATCCGGGTTAAGACTCAGCAAAGATGCCACAGATGCCCTTGCACTCTGTATATGTCATATAAATAACAGCTTAAGAGATGAAAGGTTCAAATAGCCCGAGAAGGGCAAAGGGTAAAAGGATCGATGATCGCATCCATTAAGGGGAGGGTATTAAGCAAGGGGCCTGATGGTGTTGTGGTTGATGTCAACGGTGTTGGCTACCATGTCCATGTCCCTTTGAGAAGCTTGGGAGACATCCCTGATACAGGCAGGGATGTGTTCCTATATACCTATACCAATGTCAGGGAGGATGCCATCCAGCTCTTCGGTTTCCTGACAGAGGAGGAAAGAAGGCTCTTTGTAACACTCATCGGGATCAATGGTATAGGGCCTAAACTCGGTCTCACAATACTCTCAGGGATGCCTGTCAGGCGCTTTATCGAGGCTGTCCACAATGAGGATATCGATCTCCTTACGAAGATCCCGGGTCTTGGTAGAAAGACGTCCGCAAGGCTTGTGCTCGAATTGAAAGGAAGGCTTCCATCAGCTGGGGTGCGTGTAGGGACCACCGGGGAAGGTCTCGATGCCGATGCAGTCTCCGCCCTTGTTAACCTGGGGTATAAGAGGTCGGATTCTCAGAGGGCCGTCAGGGATGCCATGGGGAAAGGGCTTTCGAGTATTGAAGATATAATAAAAGAGGCTTTAAGATATCTTACTGAGGGATGAACAGATGAAGGATGTGCCTGAAAGGAGTGTTACGCCAAGGATGAGGGAGGAGGATATAGGGTTCGAGACGAGTGTAAGGCCAAGGTCATTTGATGAGTTCATAGGTCAGCAGAGGATAAAGGAGAACCTCAAGGTCTTTATTGATGCGGCGATAAAGAGGGGAGAGGCCCTTGACCATGTCCTGTTCTGTGGCCCTCCAGGGCTCGGTAAGACCACCCTTGCCCATATAATAGCAAACACCCTCGGGGTGGATATAAGGGTGACATCAGGGCCTGTGCTTGAAAGACCTGGTGATCTTGCCGCAATACTCACTAACCTTGAGGATAGGGGTATACTCTTTATTGATGAGATACATAGATTGCCGAGGATAGCAGAGGAGATACTCTACCCTGCTATGGAGGATTATCAGCTTGATATAGTGATAGGACAGGGGCCAAGTGCAAGGACGGTGAAGCTGAATCTGCCAAGATTCACACTCATCGGCGCCACAACAAGGACAGGACTGCTCACATCACCGTTGAGGGATAGATTTGGTGTTATAAACAGGCTTGAATACTACAGTCCGGATGACCTTGAGAAGATCATTATCCGCTCGGCAAGGATACTGAGGATAGGGATAGACAGGGATGCCGCTTCCGAGATAGCACGGAGGTCAAGAGGCACACCAAGGGTTGCAAACAGGCTCCTGAGGAGGGTGAGGGACTTTGCAGAGGTGAAGGGTAGCGGGCGGATAGACAGGGATATAACCGTCATGGCCCTTGGTGCAATGGAGATAGATGAAAGGGGACTGGATAGTATGGACAGGAAACTTCTGTTCACCATAATAAAGAAATTCGGTGGAGGGCCTGTAGGGGTTGAGACCCTTGCAGCCTCTATCCAGGAGGAGAAGGATACCATAGAGGATGTGTATGAACCCTTCCTCCTTCAGGAAGGTCTTATAGAGAGGACATCCAGGGGGAGGGTGGCCACAAGGCTCTCATATGAATACCTTGGGATCGAGAGGGAGGGGGAGCTCTTTTAGATGAGGATTCTCCTGCATATATGTTGCAGTAACTGTGTAACCTATCCGTTCAGGATACTGGGGAACGAAGGTCATCAGATAAGGGGCTTGTGGTTTAACCCAAATATTCATCCCTCAGATGAATACAGTCTCAGACTCCAATCACTTAAGGGCCTTGCCAGCAAGTGGCAGATGGATGTCATATACGAGGGATACGAGCCTGAACGGTATTTTGAGTTGTTTGGATTAGATGGAGAGAAACCCGAAGGACTTAGCCCTGAAGATGTGCCCATGGCTCCTGAGAGGTGTTCATCCTGTTATCACCTCCGCCTCAGGAGGACTGCTGAGGAGGCTCGTAGGATGGGGTTTGATGCATTCACCACCACACTCCTTATAAGCCCTTATCAGGACTTTGAGAGACTCATCCAGACCGGCAGGAGGCTTGCGGATGAGTATAATGTAGAGTTTTATCTCAGGGACTTCAGGGTCTATTTCAAGGACTCTCAGACGCTTTCAAGAGAGCTCGGATTATACAGGCAGAAATACTGTGGCTGTATATTCAGTAGGATGGAGAGGAACAGGAGGGTGAAAAAATAGCAAAGGCATGTAGCACAGGGTTATGCCTGATCCGATTCAATACATTGCAAGGTTTCTAATAGTAGCGGGGGTGATAATAGCCTTTATAGGGGTTCTGTTGCTCCTATTAAAGAATACAGGCATTCCATTTGGAAGATTACCTGGCGATATAATCATTCAGAAGAAGAACTTTACGTTCTACTTCCCCGTGGCCACGAGCATCCTTATGAGCATCATACTGACACTGATACTCTATCTCCTGTTCAGAAGATGAAGGCTATAATATCAGCATGTCTCCTTTTGATAGTGCTTGTTACTCCTGTCATGGCAGAGGAATCCATAAGGGTTTTGATGTCTCAGGGCACAGGTGTGGACCTGCCCTCAGGGGATGCAGGGAGCCTGGGGAAGGTTAACGGAGAGGTTATATTCAACGGCCATCTCTATAAGGGGAGGCTTGAGGTGTTGAGCGACAGGCATGGACTCTATATAATCAATAATATCCCACTTGAGAGGTATGTGGAGGAGGTTGTGGCCTCTGAGACCGGTGAGAACTGGGAGCTTGAGGCCCTTAAGGCACAGGCGGTGATCTCAAGGACATATGCCATATATAAAAAAGAGGAGAATCATGCAAGGCCCTACCACATCACCTCGGGTATAATGGATCAGTTATATGAGGAGAAGATCACAGACCCATTGATAAGCCTCGCAGTGGAGGAGACAGGGGGCGAGATCCTCACTTATAATGGAAGACCGATAAGGGCATACTATCATGCGATATGCATCGGTAAAACAGAGGTTCCAGAGGAGGTATGGGGAGAGGGCTATCCTTATTTAAGATCGGTTGATTGTAATGCAAGGGCCACTCCATATGACAGCTGGCAGAGGAGGTTTTCACTACAGGAGATAGGAGGCGCTATTGGTTTAGAGGGCATAGAGGATATCACCATAGGCTCCTATACTTCCACAGGCAGGGTGAGGACGATAAAGATAATAGCCAGAGGCTCCTCTCCTTACGAAATGAGGGCGACGGAATTGAGGAGACTGCTTGGATACAGGAGGCTCCCAAGCACGCACTTCTCTGTAAAGGTTGAGGATGGCGAGGCTGTATTCGATGGTAGAGGATGGGGGCATGGTGTAGGACTCTGCCAGTGGGGGGCGCTTGAGATGGCGAGGCAGGGCAAGAGCTACAGGGAGATACTCGCACATTATTATCCAGGGGCCGTGCTAACCACACTGAGTGGTGGGGATTGAGGATAAGATGCGTATCTCCGAGTTTGATTACTACATACCAAGGGAGCAGATCGCTCAGTATCCCCTTGCCAGGAGGGATGCGGCAAGGCTGTGTGTGCTTTACAGGGGGCAGGGCAGGCGTGAACACAGGGTGTTCCGTGAGGTCGTTGATTATCTGAGGGAGGGAGATGTGCTCGTTCTCAATGACACAAAGGTTATACCCTCCCGAATCTATGGCAGAAAGCCCTCAGGGGGCAGGGTGGAGATGATGCTCTTAAAAGAGGTTGGAAGGAACGAGTGGGATGCACTGGTGAGGGGTATAAAGGAAGGCCCTGTTGTCATCAAAAGCGGTGTTGTGGCAAATGTCTCAGTTTTTAACGGGCATTTCAGGGTGAGGTTTGAGGGTGATGATGTAAAGCGACTCTTAAAGGAGGTGGGCAGGGTACCTCTTCCTCCATATATCAGAAGGGAGGCTGGTGAGATTGATAAGATACATTATCAGACCGTATATGCAGAGAGGGAGGGTGCAGTGGCTGCTCCAACAGCAGGACTCCACTTTACAAAGGAGACCCTTGAGGCCATAAGGGATAAAGGCATCGAGATTGTGAAACTCACGCTCCATGTTGGATACGGGACCTTCAAACCTGTGAGGGTCAGTGATATAAGGCGGCATAAGATGGACGAGGAGTATTACGAGGTCCCTGAGGATACAGCATACACAGTGAACCGTGCAAAGGCCGAGGGGAGGCGGGTCGTTGCAGTAGGGACGACCGTGACCAGGGCACTTGAGTCATCCTCCACAGAGGATGCGATGGTGAGGGCCGGTGCAGGGTTGAGCAGATTGTTTATATACCCTGGATATAAATTCAAGATAGTGGATGCCCTCATCACAAACCTCCATCAGCCCTGTTCAACACCCATGATCCTGACAGCGGCATTTGCAGGCCTCGCCCCTCTCAAAGAGGCGTATGCCGAGTGCCAGAGGATGGGTTACAGGTTCTTCTCATATGGTGATGCGATGCTGATAATCTGAGGAGGATTGTTTTTGAAATTTTATGTGTTTCTTGATATGCTTAAGATAGAGAAGCTCAATCGGTAGAGGAGAGGTTTACGGTAAGGATAGAGTTAGAATTAGGAGATGAGAAGGACCTCTCCAGTGTGTATGGAAGGCTTGACAGGAGCCTGAGGGCACTGGAGGAGACATTTGGCATAGGAGCCTCCTTAAGGGGGAACAGGATACTCATCCAGGGGGAGGAGGGCGCCGTCCAGAGGGCAGAGAGGTTCATCAGGGAACTGAGGGAGCTTGATACAGACGGTTATTATATAAGTCCAGAGGATATGGGGCATATCCTGAGGGCGATCAAACATAAACCCCCTGATGAGTTCTCGGCATCCCTCAAACGATACTTCTCGAATATCATACCTGTGCTCTCAAAGAAGAGGTTTATCGTCCCGAGGTCAGAGACACAAAGACGGTATATCGAGGCGATAAAGAATTATGACATGGTTATAGGTATAGGGCCTGCAGGCACGGGTAAGACATACCTTGCGATGGCGATGGCGATAAACGCCCTTATGAGAAAGCAGGTCAGCAGGATCATCCTTGCAAGGCCTGCTGTAGAGGCAGGTGAAAAACTGGGTTTCCTGCCAGGTGATATATACGAAAAGGTGAACCCTTATCTCAGGCCCCTCTATGACGCACTCTTTGACATGATGGACGCAGATAAGGCACACAGACTTATAGAGAAGGGCATCATCGAGATAGCACCACTTGCCTTTATGAGGGGCAGGACACTGAACGACTCCTTTATAATACTTGATGAGGCCCAGAATACAACCTCTGAACAGATGAAGATGTATCTGACCAGGCTTGGTTTTAATTCCAAGACGGTGATCACAGGCGACATAACCCAGGTTGACCTTCCACCTGGCAAGACATCGGGTCTTATAGAGTCTCAGCAGATATTAAAGGGTATCGAGGGACTGTGCTTTGTATACTTCAGCCAGCAGGATGTGGTGAGACACAGACTCGTGCAGGAGATAATTAAGGCGTATGAAAAATTCGAGTCCAGCAGGCGCAAAGACCAAGAACGGTAAGAACAGGGCTGAAAAGACGCGGAGGTTCACAAGGGATATCCTTATAAAGATACTCCTGCTCATCCTCTTCTCCTCTGTACTGGACCTCACCATATCAAGGGGCGTATACTCGATAGACAGGACCGTCGGGATATTCTTAATAATAACCCTCCTCCTCGTCATATTCTATAAAGACATCCTGAGATACAAGCCCTCTGTAAAGGAGGACTACAACACCCTCCTCTTGATGGGGATACTCCTTACAGGGAACTTCGTCATCGGCCATACCTTCCTATATGTGCTTGAGGGGTTTGTAAGGTGGCTGGGGAAGGTCGGGCCTGATGTGGTTATTTATGCCATACCCCTTGCAGCAGGCTCCATGCTTGCAGGGCTCCTTATAGATACCCATACAGCCATCGTGTTCACGGTTATATCCAGCCTCCTTGCCGGATTATGGCTTAATAATCCCCTCTATTCCCTGTTCACCTTTGTTGGGGGCATAACCGCTGCATTCAGTGTCATAAGGTGCAAGAGGCGATCTGCCATATGGAGGGCAGGGATATTCGTGAGTCTCGTCTCCATGGCTACATCCCTGATGATCATCCTTCTGAGGGAACGGTTCCTTGGCATAGAGACGCCTGTCATACTTGGTGTGGCGTTTGCCAATGGTATCATCGTTGCGATGCTCGTGTCCGCATTCCTGCCACTCTTTGAGTATTTCTTCAAGATCACCACAGACATAAGCCTTCTTGAACTCCTTGACCTCAATCACCCGCTTATGAGGGAGCTCCTTGTTGAGGCCCCTGGCACATATCATCATAGTATCGTTGTTGGCAACCTCGTTGAGTCTGCTGCAGAGGCCGTGGGTGTCAACCCGCTCCTTGCACGGGTTGGGGCGTATTATCACGACATAGGGAAGATAAAGATGCCCGAATACTTCATAGAGAATCAGGTCATCCCTGTGAGTAAACATGACAGGCTTGCACCAAGGATGAGCAGCCTCATACTCATATCCCATGTCAAGGAGGGTGTAGAGCTCGCAAAAAAGCACAAGCTGCCACAGCCTGTTATAGACATCATCCAGCAACACCATGGCACATCCATCCAGACCTACTTTTATGAGAAGGCAAAGGAGATGCATGAGAGAGATCCGAGTGTGCCTGTCTCCGAGGAGGACTTCCGCTATCCTGGCCCTAAGCCAAAGACGAGGGTGGCTGCGCTCATACTCATGGCAGATGCCGTTGAGGCAGCATCAAGGGTCCTGACAGATCCCACCCCATCAAGGGTCTCTGCCCTTGTCGAGAGGATCATCAACCATTGTTTTATCGATGGTCAGCTTGATGAGTGTGAGCTCACCCTCAAGGACATAAGGGAGATCAAGGTATACTTTGTCTATCTCCTTACGAGCATGTACCACAGGCGCATTGACTATCCTGGCTTTGAGATAAAGGATGAGGGTGCTTATAAGGAACCAGCAAAGGCAAAGACGCCTTAACAGGGCAAGGATACTCAAGGCAGCACGCAGGATCCTCTCATTACTGGAACAGCAGTCTGTTGAACTGAGCATCCTCCTTGTCGGTGACAGGAAGATGCTGAGGCTTAATCATCAATACAGAGGGATCAAAAGGAGCACGGATGTGCTGTCCTTTGATGCAGATATCCCTGTGAGGGTGGATGGGATAAAGGTGCTCGGTGACATAGTCATAAATATCTCCAGGGTGGATGAACAGGCAAGGCTTCAGGGTATTGGTTTTTATGATGAGCTCGATCGTCTGCTCGTCCATGGGATACTACATCTCCTTGGCTATGATCATGAGGCCTCAAGATACAGGGCGATGAAGATGAGGAGGAAGGAGGAGGAGATACTGGATGCCCTTAAGAAGGTTCATTGACAGCGCAAATCATGCCATAAGCGGGATACTCTATGCTGCCAAGACGCAGAGGCATATGCGGTATCACCTCTATGCAGCGGTCGTTGTCCTGCTCCTCAGCCTTGTGCTTGGTGTTAGCTGGTCAGAGTTTGCGATCCTCGTGATACTCTCCATCATTGTGCTTTCAGCAGAGATGCTCAACACAGCGATTGAGGATATCATAAATATCCTCTTCAGGGACTATGATAAGAGGGCAAAGGCTATAAAGGATATTGCTGCTGGGGCAGTGCTCATCACAGCCATAGGGGCGTTGATCATAGGCTATATAATACTCTTCAGGCCCCTGAGCAAGTTCTTTTACACAGGCCTCGAGCTTGCAAAACATGCCGATCAGGATATAGCCATCATCTCCATGATAGCGGTCCTCATAATGGTTATAATCACCAAGTCGTTCTTCGGCAGGGGCACGCCACTTAAAGGGGGGATGCCGAGCGGGCATGCAGCAGTGGCATTCTCCATATGGGTGAGCGTGATATTCCTGAGTGAGAACTTCGTTGTGTCCCTTCTTGTGCTTATACTCGCAATATTCATCGCCCAGAGCAGGGTATATGTGGGGATACACAGGCCGTGGGAGGTTATACTGGGCGCACTTGTGGGCATGACGGTGACATATTTCCTGTTCAAGGTATTTTCGTGATACCATTTATGGATTCACGCATCACGAATAAAGGAGGTCATTTATGCCAATAAGCAAGGAGTTGCTGGAGATACTTGCATGTCCCAAATGTAAGGGTGACATAAGGCTTGACGAGTCAAGGAATGGGCTTATCTGTGATCGGTGCAAACTCCTCTATCCTATAAAGGATGACATCCCCGTGATGCTCATTGATGAGGCTGAGAGGATAGAATAACCTTCAGAAACCTCCTCTTACCAACTTTGAGGAGATGCTCTCCTTGGGGAAGGGTTTTGTCAGGGTCTGTGCACCTCTCACCGTTGATACTCACTGCTCCCTGCTTGATCAGCCTTATCGCTTCGCTTGTGCTCTTTGTAACCCCGGAGTCCTTCATTATCTGTGGAAGCCATGTGACGGTAGAGGCTTTGTATTCAGGGATGTTCTCTGGAAGCCCCTTGTCCCTGAATATCCTCTCAAACTCCTCCCTTGCCTTCAGGGCCTCCTCTTTCCCCCAGTATCTCTCCACTATCTCAAGGGCCAGATCCTCCTTTGCCTTCTTTGGATGGACCCTGCCCTCTTTCAGTCCCCTCTTCAGCTCTTGAAGCTCTTCCATTGATATATGGCTCAGGAGCTCATAGTATCTGAGCATCAACTCATCACTTATGGACATGATCTTGCCGAACATCTCCTTTGGTGGCTCTGTGATCCCGATATAATTGCCAAGGCTCTTGCTCATCTTGTTAATCCCGTCAAGCCCTTCAAGAAGGGGCATGATCACCAGCACCTGCTCCTTCTGTCCGTGATCCCTCTGTAGTTCCCTGCCCATCAGGAGGTTGAACCTCTGGTCAGTTCCTCCGATCTCTATATCTGCCCCTACTGCCACCGAATCATAGCCCTGCAGGAGGGGATAGATAAACTCGTGTATTCCTATAGGGTTGTGTCTCTCAAACCTCTGTTTGAAGTCCTCTCTTTCGAGCATCCTTGCAACCGTCTGTTTGGCCTGGAGCCTGATGAGCTCTGCTGCTGTGAGACCCTCAAGCCATTCGCTATTGAACCTTATCCTGGTCTTTGCAGGATCAAGTATCTTGAATGCCTGGGTCTTATAGGTCTCGGCATTCTTCAGGACCTCTTCTTTGGTCATGGGTTTTCTCAGTTCAGACCTCCCCGATGGGTCTCCGATCATGCCGGTAAAATCTCCTATTATGAAGATCACCTCATGCCCAAGGTCCTGAAACTGCCTCATCTTCTCAAGCAACACCGTATGGCCAAGATGGATGTCTGGTGCGGTCGGATCGAATCCTGCCTTTATCCTGAGGGGCCTGCCTGTTTTGTAAGAGTCAGCAAGCCTCTCAAGGAGTTCTTTCTCCGTCAGTATCTCTACGGCTCCTCTCTTTATTATCTTTAATTGCTCTTCAGGTTTAAGCATGGTCACCTCTTCATCAATGCACTTACACTGGGGAAGTCCTCTATATGTGTGTGCGGGATGAACAGGCCTGATACGAACTCATCCATGAATGACTTTGACACAGAGAGCTCAAGGTATGTCATCCTCCTTGCGACCTCCTCTGCCTCATCGCGCAGCCTCCTTGAGAGACTGCATAGATACGCACCCTTTATAGAGGTGTTGCCAACAAATTCAAACCTCTCCTTCGGCAGGTCGGGAAGCATCCCCAGGATTATGGCCTTCTCGATATCCAGAAACTTTCCGAAACCACCTGCTATGTAGATTTTGTGGATGTCGTTGAAGGTGAAGCCCACCTCCTTCAGAAGGGTGGTAAAGCCTGCATATATTGCGGCCTTTGCCCTTATGATGTTCTCTATATCAGGTGTGGTGAGGACTATCTCCCTGTCATCGTCAGAATAGATCAGGAACTCGAGCCCATCCTCCCCCTCCCTCACCCTCCTGGATGCCTCCTTATGTAACACGCCCTTCTGGTCGAGTATCCCTGTCAGGAACAGCTCGGATATGGCATCTATCATGCCAGAGCCACATATCCCCATCGGTCTTACATCGCCGATGACCTTTATTCTGGGCTCAAGCGTGTCCCTGTCTATCACAATGTCCTCAATCGCGCCCTCTGTGGCCCTCATCCCATGCTTTATACCGCTTCCCTCAAAGCATGGCCCTGCAGAGCACGATGCCGATATGAGCCATTCAGAGTTTCCAAGGACCATCTCTCCATTGGTGCCTATATCCAGGAAGAATGAGAGTTCCTCCTGTTTATGGAGCCTTGTTGCAATAACCCCTGAGACTATATCACCACCCATATAGCTCGCCACACACGGAAAGACATATACAGGGGTATGTGGCCTTGCCTTTATGCCGTGCTCACCTGCAAAGGATATAGGGAAGGTATTTGCAGTGGGTATATACGGCTCCTCCCTGATAGAGGACGGGTCAAGGCCAAGGAAGAGGTGGGTCATTGTCGTATTGCCTGCGACAACGATCTGGTCGATCGCATCTGGCTCTATCCCGTGTTTCTTTATCAACATGGAGAGCATGATATTTATATCCGCGATGACCGCCTGTTTCAATGCCCTGAGCTCATTGTGTTCGGTTGCATACACGATCCTCGTTATGACATCATCGCCAAACCTTATCTGCGAGTTGTATATAGAGGCCGCATCAACAAGTGTGCCATCGGTAAGGTCAATGAGGTACAGGACAAGGGTTGTTGTGCCAATGTCCACTGCTACACCATACCTCGGGCTTCTCCGGTCTCCTGGGAAGATGTTTATTATCTCATGGCAATCTTCACTATGTATGAGTGATATGGTGATCTGCCAGTCCTTCTCCCTCAATACGCCTGCAAGGCCCTTCAACGACCTGAAGGGAACCCTCAGACATCCAAGCCCCTTTGCCATCAGTTCCCTCTTCAACCTCTCAAGGTCACTGATGTTGTCCGTGAGGGTTGGAGGAGGCAGTTCAAGGAGTATCCTCTCTGATAGGGGTTCTATCCCGACGCCAAGGGACTGGAGCAGGGCAAGGAGATCCTTGGACCTGCCCGTGGCTATCCTGCCCTCGACTGTCAATACAGACTCCTTTGGTATGTCGATCACTATATCACCAAGTGGATAGCTCTGACAGGCAAGGGCATACCCCTCCTCGACCTCCTCCTGTGAGAGCTTGATCGTTGACCTTCTGTCAACATCCCCTGACCTCACGATCACCTTGCATTTCCCGCATACACCCTTGCCACCACATGAGGAAGTGAGGTATATACCCTCCATCTCGAGTGCATCAAGTATGGAGGTCTGAGGAGCAACAGATATACTCTTTCCAGAAGGCAGAGAGATTTTCATGTTGAATTAAGTCCCCTCTGTGGTTAAAACTCTAAAAATTTTACCATATATTAAATTAAAAAATATAAACCACGGAGATAGTGGAGAGGTCTCAATTGTGAGAGGATAACCTTCAGAGATTATCCCGTCAGCTCCTTTGCTGCCTCTATTGCGAAGTATGTGAGTATGAGGTCGGCGCCTGCCCTCTTTATGGATGTGAGGATCTCCATCATGACCCTCTTTTCATCAATCCATCCCTTCTGAGAGGCTGCCTTTACCATGGAGTACTCACCGCTCACATTATAGGCAGCAACAGGGACATCGAATGTATTCTTTATATCAGATATTATGTCTAAATAGCACATGGCTGGTTTGACCATTACGATATCGGCACCCTCCTCTATATCAAGGGCCACCTCCTTGAGGGCCTCGGTCCTGTTTGGTGGATCCATCTGATAACTCTTCCTGTCGCCAAATTGCGGTGCTGATTCTGCAGCATCCCTGAATGGGGAATAAAAGGCAGAGGCATACTTTGCCGCATAGCTCATGATCGGTATCTCTTCATATCCATGGGCATCAAGCGTCTCCCTTATGGCAGCCACCCGTCCATCCATCATGTCAGAGGGTGCAACCATGTCTGCACCTGCCTTTGCGTGTGAGAGGGCCTCTTTTGAGAGGAGCTCAAGGGTCGGATCGTTCAGTATCTTGCCATCCTTGACGATCCCACAGTGGCCGTGGCTCGTGTATTCACAGAGGCAGACATCGGTTATGACCATCAGCTCAGGCACCCTGTCCTTTATCGCCTTTATCGCCCTCTGCACCACCCCCCTGGAGCTGTATGCCTCTGATGCCCTCTCGTCCTTATGTTCAGGGATGCCAAAGAGGATGACGGCCGGTATGCCGTGTTTATACGCCCTCTGTGCCTCCCTGACTATATGGTCAACCGACATCTGATAGCATCCAGGCATTGATGGTATCCTCTTCTTAACATCCTTTCCGTGGGTTACGAAGAGGGGATATATGAAGTCGTCAGGTGAGAGGTGCGTCTCCCTGACCATCCTCCTTATGGTCTCGTTACTTCTCAATCTCCTTGGTCTGTGGATAGGGTATGGCATATCTGCTCCTTTCCTGATTTTTATAAGATTTTACAACTTTGTCTCATCCATTTCTACCGTTTATATTCATGGATGTCGTGATGTAGGCTATAGGGCTCTATATGCACGACCACATCCACGATTGAAGGGAACCTCTCCTTTAGGGACTCTTCAACGATGTGTGCAATCTCATGGGCCTCATGGGTCTTTATGTCGGGGTCAACGAGCACGTGGAGGTCTATATTAACAGCACCCTCCTTCCCCCTCGTCCTTATCTCATGGCATCCCCTGACCCCATCGATCTCACTGATTACATCCCTGATCTCATCAGGGTCAATCCTTGCGGTGTCTGTGAGGACATCGGCTGCAGACTTCAGCACAGAGAGCCCCATCTTCCCTATCAGGAATGCGATGAAGACCGATACAATAAGGTCCACCACAGGATAGCCGATCCTTGCAGCTATGAGGCTTATGATGACAGAGATGGAGATGTATATGTCTGTCTGTGTGTGCATTGCATCTGCACGGAGGAAGTCACTCCTCAACTCACGGGCCTTCCTTGATTCATAGTTCATTACATAGAAGTTTATCATGAGGGTGGTTGCCATTATTATAAAGCTGACCGTGGTGACCTCCACCATATGGGGGGCCTGTAGGCCAAGATAGGCCTTCCGCAGTATACCCGCACCTGCCAGGAAGATCAGTATCGCTATGGCGATGGTGAACAGGGTCTCGTATTTCCTGTGTCCATAGGGGTGTTCCCTGTCCGGTGGCTGTGCAGCGATCCAGACACCAACAAGCCCTATAACATTTGAGGTGCCATCAAAGAATGAATGCAGGCCATCAGAGAACATACTCATAGAGCCTGTTATATAGCCGTATACCACCTTTGCCATGGCAACCCCTATATTGAGCAACAGTGTGTAGAGCAGGACCCTTCTTACCTTCTTAAGCCTCTCCATGTCTCCGCGATGCGTGATGGTTTTGCATCTCTATTTCCCTATGCAGAATTCACTGAATATCCTGTTGAGGATGTCGTCAGGGGTGGTGATCCCTATTATCTCTCCAAGGGCATCAAGGGCCTCCCTGAGTTCAAGGGCAAGGATCTCGGGTGAGAGTGAATCAAGCCCCTCAAGAAATGAGGTTATGGCTTCATGTGCCCTCTTCAATGCCATCAGGTGCCTCTGCCTTGTGACAAGGGGGGTATCGATCTCATATACCTTCCTGCCCTTGGTTGACATATCAACGATCTCCTCTTTGAGGTCTTCTATGCCGATGCCCTTAAGTGCAGAGATCCTTACAAGGGGTTTATCAGGTGGAAGCCTCTCAGGGGATATCCTTGTGGGAAGGTCGATCTTGTTAATCACGATTATCACATCCTTTGTCCTTGACTCCTCTATCAGTCTGATGTCTGTCTCATGCAGTTCTTCACTCCCATCAAGGACCAGGAGCACAAGGTCTGAACCCTGCATCGCCCTGAGGCTCCTTTCAACCCCCTCCATCTCTGCAATATCACCTGAATCCCTTATCCCTGCTGTATCCATTATCCTCACCGGCAGTCCCTTTATATTCAGATACTCTTCTATTATATCCCTGGTTGTACCAGGCACCTCTGTTACTATCGCCCTGTCGTGCTGAAGGAGGGCGTTCAGTAGAGAGGACTTTCCAACATTTGGCCTTCCGATGATGGCTGTCTTGACTCCCTCCCTCAGGATCAGGCCATATCTACTGCTGCTGATCAACTCACCCAGCTCGGTCTGAATCCTTCCTGCCCTCTCCACCAGCTCGTTACGGTCAGGCGGGGTGATCTCTTCGTCAGGGAAGTCAATGTATGCCTCTACGATAGCGGTCAGCCCTATCAATCCTTCCCTTAAACCAGTGATCCTCTTTGAGAGCCCTCCCCGCAGTTGTTCCATCGCCACCTTCTGGCCCTCCTCTGTGAGGGAGTTTATTATGTCAAGGACCGCCTCTGATTGGGCGAGGTCTATCCTGCCGTTGAGGAACGCCCTCATGGTAAACTCTCCTGGCTGGGCGAGCCTTGCCCCGTGCCTCAGGACAAGCTCAAGGACCCTTCTGAGGGGGAGAGGTCCACCGTGGCAGTTTATCTCGACTATATCCTCCCTGGTGTATGTGTTAGGGGCCTTCATAACAGAGACGAGCACCTCGTCTATTAATTCACCATTCTCATGATCTATTATGTGGCCATAGAGGAGCCTGTGGGTTGGACCCCTGCTGAGGCTTTTACCCCTTGGTGATGAGAAGACCCTTTCTGCAATCCTTATAGCATCCTTACCGCTTAATCTCACTATACCTATCCCGCTGTATCCAAGTGGTGTGGATATTGCAGCTATGGTGTCCTCTATATGCATGGCCTACAGCCGGATACAGACAGGATCCGTGATGGTCATCTCAATCTGTCAATTTCTTGTTTGCATAGTACTGCTGAATTATTGCGAGGATGTTGTTCACAAGCCAGTAGAGCACCAGACCTGAGGGGAAGGTGAGGAATAAGAAGGTGAAGACAATGGGCATGAGCATCATCATCTTTGCCTGTTTCGGATCCATGGTTGAGGGGGTCATCTTCTGCTGTATCACCATGGAGATACCCATTGCAATGGGGAGTATGTAATAAGGGTCTCTTGCGGATAGATCCTTTATCCACAGTATAAATGGGGCCCCTCTTAATTCTATTGCATTCAAGAGGACGTTATACAGGGCAATGAATATGGGTATCTGCAGTAGCATCGGCAGGCATCCGCCGACAGGGTTGACCTTGTGCTTCTTATAGAGTTCTGTCATCTCCTTCTGTAGTCTCTGGGGATCCTTCTTGTATTTCTCCTTTAACTCTGCCATGAGTGGGTGGATCTTCTGCATCTTCTTCATCGACTGCTGGCTTTTGTGCATAAGGGGGATAAAGGGTATCCTGACGAGGAGTGTAAGGAGGATTATCGCCCAGCCATAATTACCAAGGAACTTATAGAAGAACTTCAGCACCCAGAACAGCGGCATCGCAACGATGGAGAACCATCCAAAGTCTATGATGTGTTCAAGGCCGAGGCCGAGTCTCTTGAGCCTGTCGTACTCCTTTGGCCCTGCATAAAGGACAAAATCTGCCTTTGGGGAGTTAAGTTTCAGGGCGATCTCGGGTGTCTTCCCCTCCTTCCACACACTTGCTCCCTCTATCTTCCCCATGGGCACAATGGCCGCAGTGAAGTATTTATCCTCCTGGGCTATCCATCGGATATTGCCCATAAGATACTTCTCCCCCTTGAGTTTTTCGTCAAACTGTTTTCTGTCAGACTCTATGAGGATGACTGGGCCCTTATGGCCCCTTGTATTCTTCTCAAATATTCCAAAGTCGGTTCCAACAGGCAGAAGGTATGAAGGGATGTTCAGTGTCTCTATACTGAAGTCGACCTTATAGAGGTTGTTATAAAATTTAAATCTCTTTCTTATGCTCATCCCGTTATAGCTGGTGATAAATACCAGCTCTCCACTCTCTCTGTTCTCTGTTAAGATGAGCCTTTTTGTGTTTGTCTTATAGATGAGGTCCTGTGGGAGGTCCCTTGCCTCCCCTTCAAACAGGATGCCAAGCGGAGGGATGCCGCCGGGTGTCTTTAAAAGCACAACAGGTGCCCCTGTCTTGTCCTTATATTTCTTCAGCTCCCACCTTTTGATAATCGCACCCTTTGTGGAGAATACGGCCCTGTAGAGGTCTGTCTCAACGGTTATCTCCTCACCGACTAACCCTCTGGTCTCTCCAGGAGGTTGTGGAGGGATCTCCAGCCTCTTTACAGGCTCGGCCTTCTTCTGTATCTCTGGAGGGCCTGCGGGTCTTAATTTCTTAGGTGGCGGTGGCTTTGGGGCAAAGAAGTAAGACCATACGATAAGCACAAGAATCGAAAGGGCTATGGCCAAGAGTGTGCGTTTCTCCATGACTAACCACCCTCTCTCTTTACAGGGTCATATCCTCCAGGATGGAATGGATGGCATCGTGACAGCCTCTTCAGACTGAGCCACAGGCCCCTTGTGACTCCATACAGCTCGATCGCCTCGATAGAGTAGCTTGAGCAGGAGGGATGGAACCTACAGGAGCCAGGGAGAAATGGTGAGATGAACCTTTTATAGAGTTTTATAGAGAATATTATTAGTGACTTCACTATACAGAGAGCCTCTTACGGCCTTTCGCCCTTCTCCTCTTTATGACCTTCCTGCCTCCCTTGCTGCTCATCCTCTTAAGGAAGCCGTGTGTCCTCTTACGCCTTGTGTTGTGTGGCCTATAGGTAGTGTATGTCATCTCCCCTAAACCATAAAAATGATGATGGAATATAAATTTTACTAATTTATACTATAAAAAATCAATTCATTGAGGCTTGCTGGTAATGTCAATAGTTTTGTGTAAATTCTTTTAAGGGTTTTCTCCTCCATTGATCATTTAAGTGACTTATTACTGCATATACTATCCTTTCTATACTCTG
>Ga0180893_140_pt1 | contig 19056 bp, 21 predicted proteins | sample Deesub1362A_J573_FD_124286 | JGI IMG/M metagenome (GOLD analysis project Ga0180893, IMG submission 124286) | Nitrospirae bacterium JdFR-81 | reverse complement strand
AGGCTTCTTCATTAGCAATATATTCTCTGTAATCGTAAAGTCCCATAGAGGCCTCCTGTATCTGGATATAGATTTATCCAGTATACAGCAAGTACCTCTAAAGGGATAATTACCTAATATAATTTACTGAATTTCTGTAAAAAGCAGACAGAGGAGACTAATAGATCCATAAATAATTTTTATGAATACTATAAGAATTTTAAAATTGACAGAAGAAGGAAGATATGATATAAAATTTTATTAATAGCCTTTGCTTTTAAGGGTGGATTTAATTAAAGTAAAGATGAAGATTAATTTAATCCCCCTTCCTGAAAGAACAATTCGCTTTTGCTCCTTAAAGACTTGCCAAAATTTATTTATATATCTTAACAATCACAGGTGTTTTTGTGAATAAATACCTTTTATGTCAAGATGGAGGCAAGCCATGAGGACAAAAACACTGATTTATAGCTTATCATTTCTGTTTGTTTTTTTTGTGCTTCCTGGAGCTGTCTACAGTGCTGTCTTTAACGTCTCAAATCCCGTAGAATTTCAAAATGCATTAACAACCGCTCAATCCAATGGTGAGGACAACACAATTAATGTGCAGGCAGACATGATCATATCTTCTCCACTTACATACTTGCCCCCGGATGGCAACGGAGGACAGAGCCTCACCATCAACGGCAATGGACACATTCTTGATGGGAATAACTCTGTTCAGATAATGAATATTGATACGGAGAATATTGAGAATATTGGATGTGTTGATCGTGGTTGGCACATAACCATACGTAACCTCACTTTCCAGAATGGAAACCTTTCCACACCATATAGTGGTATTCTTTCGATATACACATGCAGGGCGAGCATCTTAATTGAAGGCTGCACCTTTCGCGGTAATTCTAGTGACTACGCGGTTGATGTTTCAACATCCTCCGGAGTAATAGAGTTTCTCAACAATGTCTTCATTGAAAACTCAGGTGATGGACTTAGCGCTTCCTCGATGGGAGACGAATTTACAACAATTATGTGGTTTAAAAACAATATTTTCATTAGAAATTTAGGTCGCGCAATAAGTGCTCAGTTATGGGAAGGGAATATAATGCTTGCCAATAATGTCTTTATTGGAAACTCATCAGGTGTCAACACTTGGAAGTGTTGTGATCGTGTTTACCTTGTCAATAACACATTCGTTGGAAATGGTGGTTTGGGTGTTTATATGTATTTTGAAAGTGGCTTTTCATGGGCAATTATGTATAACAACATCATATGGGAGAGCAGTGTTTTTATAGACACAAGAGCAGCGGGACCTTATATTACTACCGTAGAACTTTATAACAATGACATCGGTCCAAACAGTGACTTTGAGACAGGTCAATCAGAAGACCTCTACATCGTACATACTGACAACTATTACCACGGGGGGAACATCAAAGATGACCCACTGCTGGTTGACCCTGTAAACGGAGACGTTCACCTTACAGGAGTCTCACCCTGCATAGATTCGGGAGACAACGATGCCCCATACTTACCTGCCACGGACTTCGAAGGGGACGATCGGATTATTGACGGTGATGGAGATTCAACGGCAGTGGTTGATATGGGTGCGGATGAGTATGCCTCTTCCTTCTTCATTGACATAGACGCAAATGGTTCAGACGGACCTGTTAACCTCCAGCGTGGAGATTCACTCTCTGTGACCATTACCCTTACGCCAGGAGATATGGCAGGGCAGGATGCAGACTGGTGGGTGGTTGCAAGAGACCCATCATTTAGATACTACTTTTATGATTCTGACACAGGGAGGTGGGTCCTTAAGTGTTTCTCCTGTGTGCCTGTAGTTTCCTACCAGGGTGGGCTTATTGAGATGGGTCCCTATGAGGTTCTGAACACCACTGCTGGGCCACAGATGCTTGGTATCAACACAGCTGATTTGCCCACGGGGACATACACCTTCTATTTTGGAGTTGACTTGAACATGGATGGGAAGCTTGATATGGATCAGATGTATTATGACAGTGTTGAGGTTAATATAACACCGTAATTTTTAGAAGCAAAGAAGTCTCCAGTTGCACTCCTTGAGGTTCTTCACCATCCGATGCATCAGCCTGTCCTCGATGGCCCTTATCCTGTCAGACTCCCTCTCCACACCATGGAATGGAAGCATGATGAAGAAGGCCTGTTCTATATACCTTGTGACAGGTGGTAGCAGGTCATGGGGCCTTGTGTAGAAGGGGTCTTCTCCATCGTCACAGGGCCTGTCAAATACATTGAACTGCCTGCATGCCATGGGTCTCATTATGTGAATGGAGCACCTGTCCTCAACGAGGAAGGGGCAGGGCCTGTGTATGCCTGTCTGCTTGAGCTGTGACATGAGGATGTCTCTATCCCTGCCATTGATCTTGTTCCTTACATACCATGAGATGCCCATGATCTCAAGGGGATACACGGGTATATCCCTGTGGGTCCTGCAGCAGTTTGAGCATCCCTCTCTGCAGGCAAGCCTCCTGCCTCTTCTGAGTTCAGAGTCGATTGCCTTTTTTACGCCCTTATCAACGGTATGATGGGCATCAATCAGGAGGCCGAGCCACGGGATGGCCCTTTCTTCAGCAGGGAAGGACGGTCTCTTGGGCATTGGATTGGCTCTCTTCATAATTTCTTCATATAGTATACATTAAAATTGACTTTATATGATTCGTATGCACGAGGGTTCAAGGGCTCTAAGGATTCGATTGGAAGAGGTAATGGTCAGGAACATATATAGTAAAAAGAGATGCTTATAATCATATAATTATTTTTTATTTGACAGGAACCGCCTATTTATTTATAATAATTTTTAAATAAAAATAATTCTATTTTGGAGGTGAGGGTCATGTGTATGGAATATAAGATGGTGTGCAGATGCACGAAGAGGGAGGCGAGTTTCAACTTTAAGGACAATATTATGCCTCCAGAGGTGATCGAGGCACTCTTCTGTCCCGAGTGTTCAAAGAATGTCGCCTTTGATCCCATAAGCATGGTCGAGGACAACGGGTGGATAATAAAGTATGATATGGAGGTTGCAGCCCTTTACAGGCACAAACTCCCCTATGAGGACCTTGAGAATTTCTTACCCGACATGCTCTTTGACAAGGGTTATGCCACCTGGAGGGGTATATATCCTGGTGATCATATCGATAGTGCGCGAGAGAGGGAGGAGCTTGCAAAGCTCGCCAAGACCGATCCAAAGAGGTATTTCAAGGAGATGAGGGAGTGGGCGGTGAAGAGGATGGAGAGACTTAAAAAGGAAGGATGGAGGAAGGCAAATGACACGGTGTCAGTTTAATGAGAGGCCGGCGTGTTCTGTGAAGAATGAACCCTTCCCAGAAGAGGTGAGGTGCACAGGGTGCGGTGCCTGGATCGAGGTATGGAGTGATGAGGATGAGGCCTGCTGTGTAAGATGTGGAAGGATAGTAAGAAAGGAGGAATAATGGCGATGTCAAAGACAGAGAAGAATCTACAGGATGCCTTTGCTGGTGAATCACAGGCAAACAGGAGATATCTTGCCTTTGCGAAGAAGGCAGAGGAGGAGGGCTACAGGCAGGTGGCCAAGCTATTCAGGGCAGCTGCCGAGGCAGAGACCATCCATGCCCATAATCATCTTAGGGAGCTGAAGGGGATCAGGAGCACGAGGGAGAACCTTGAGACTGCTATAAATGGGGAGTCTTACGAGTTCCAGCAGATGTATCCCCAGATGATAAAGGATGCAGAGGAGGAGGGTAATAAATCCGCCCTGAGGAGCCTTAAGTTTGCAAATGAGGTGGAGAAGGTCCATGCAGAGCTCTACAGGAAGGCCCTTGAGAACCTCGGAAGCAATGAAGAGGTTGATTATTATGTGTGTGAGATCTGTGGATATACTGCCGAGGGTGAACCACCTGATAAGTGTCCTGTATGTAGCGCAAGGAAGGAGAGGTTCAGGAGGATTGACTGACAGGAGACCCCTCCAATAGCTCCTTCAGCCCTATCTCATCTATCTGGTATTCTTTTGCGATCTGGGAGGTTGATGCCCCTGTCTGGGTTATCACCTCCCTTAAATAATCTATAAATCCTATCTGATTCTCACACTGGCTGAAATACTCCTTCAGTATTATTGCGAGCCCCTCTGAGGGGATCCTGAACCCCTTCTTTGTGGCCTCCCTCTCTCCCGTGAGCTCAGGGATGCCGAGGACAACGGTCTTTTCGTCAACCACTATGAATCTGAGATTATGCACCATTATACAGTTGCTATAACGGACCTCTGCACCGGCCTTTGTATAGAGATAGCCGATATGGAGTCTGTCAGGGAACTTGGGCAGAAGGTATGTGATCTTCACCCCCTTCTGCGATAATTTCTCTATGACCTCGATGACATCCCTTGTAAGCTTTTTATCCTCACCCTTTGGGGGTCTTCCAGTGATGGTCCCGATGATCTCCCTTTCGGCGTCCATCATTGAGTCGATGACGGTGAGGAAGTATTCCTGCCTGCTCAGGACCTTTGTCGCCTTGCTCACCTCTATAAGGAGTTCGTTCCTCTGTTTACCCTCCTTGATGCTATAGACAAGGAGGATTATGGTGACGATCAGCAGGACCGACTCAAGGATTAATAGCCCTAACTCTATGTTCATCAGTGCCTCTCTCTTAATTCCCTATTCTTTCTGCGTCCACCTTCTTCCTACAGGACTTCTTAAATCCTTCGCATTATTAAAATATTGTATCATTTCTCCTCATCTTTATCATCCAGCATCCTGTATTTCGGTCCTTCTGTGTCATCATACTGTCCACTCTTTACGGCCCAGAGGAAGAAGAGCCAGAAGCCGATGCCTATGAGGAGGCCAATGATTATGAGGAGGAATATACTCCACATATCACACCACCCTGAGCCTCATGGAATTTCCAACAACACTCAATGAGCTCAATGTCATTGATATGGCAGAGACGATGGGATGGAGGGTTCCTGATACAGCGAGTGGTATGGCGATGCCATTGTATATGAATGCCCAGAAGAGGTTCTGTCTTATGATCCTGTATGTCCTCTTCGATACACCAAGGAGCACCGGTATAAGGCTCAGCTCATTCCTCATGAGCACCGCATCAGCACTTTCAAGTGCTATGTCCGTTGCCCTCCCCATTGATACGCCGCAGTCTGCCTGGCTCAGGGCGGGTGCATCATTTATACCATCTCCCACCATTATGACAGATCTGCCCTGTCTCTGCATCTCCCTGATCGCCTCTGCCTTCATCACAGGATCCATCTCTGCCATTATATCATCTTCTTTCATCCCTATGGATCTCCCAATCCTGACAGCGGTTGGATGATTATCGCCTGTTATCATCCTCACACTGTAGCCCTCCTCCCTGAGGGTCTTGACCGTTGCTTTGGCCTCTCTCCTTGGCATGTCTGAGATGACAAATAGGGCCATGGGTCTTCCATCTATTGAGAGATAGACAACGGTGTTGCCTGCCTCCTCCTGGTCCCTTCCATACCGGAGGAGATCCGAGGGTTCGGCATCATGCGATCCCACAAAGGCCCTGTTACCAAGCATTACCGATACACCGTCCATCCTGCCCATCACCCCCTTACCAGGAATCGCCCTGAAGTCCTCAACACCGCGGAGGCTTACCTTGCCAGCATAATCCATGATCGCCCTTCCTATTGTATGTTCTGATCGTGCCTCAAGGGATGCAGAGATTATCAATGCCTCTTCCTCAGAGATGCCCGAGGTTCTGAACCCTATCACCTCAGGCTTACCACCTGTGATGGTCCCTGTCTTGTCCAGTACGACTGTATCAACCCTCCTGAGCCTCTCGATCACCTCTGCACGCTTTATCACAACCCCCTTTGATGCAAGCACACCTGTGCCTGCGAGGATCGCAAGGGGTGTTGCAAGCCCGAGGGCACATGGGCAGGCTATCACAAGGACGGATATGGAATTCATGAGCGCATTGGAGATTGATCCTTTATACATGAACCATCCAATGCCTGTGGCCATGGCCAGCAGGAGTATTGAAGGCACGAATATGCCCACTATCCTGTCCGCAATCGCCTGGATGGGTGGCCTTGTGGATTGTATCTCCTCGACGGTCTTTATGATCCTTGAGAGCACCGTATCATCGCCCGTCCTCTTCACCCTGAAGGTGATGCTCCCGAATAGGTTCTGTGTCCCGCAGAACACCTCATCCCCAGGCCCCTTTGCCACAGGCCTTGACTCGCCCGTGAGCATGGATTCATCCACCTCGGAAGAGCCTTCGATCACCACACCATCGAGGGGTATCCTCTCACCAGGCCTCACCTCCACCTTCTCACCCTCCTTGATGGAGTGTATGGATACAGACTCCACACGCCGAATGGCTTGGCTGGTATTCCTCACCACCCTTGCCTCAACAGGGGCAAGGGACGAAAGCCTCGTGATCACATCCGATGCCCTGCCCTTTGCCCCTGCCTCTATGTATCTGCCAACCAGGATGAGGGTGATTATCATGGCGGAGGTGTCGAAATAGATCTCACCACCTGCAATTATCTGGAATATACTGTAGAGGTATGCTGATGTTGCTCCAAGTGCTATCAGGACATCCATGTTGGGGCTGAGCCTTTTGAGTCCATGGATGGCACCACGGAGGAAAGGCATCCCTGAATAAAATACGACAGGTGTTGCAACGATGAGGGCGATTATCTGGAGGATGAGCCTTGTTATCCTGTCTATCCCCTCGAAGTATCCGGCATAAAGGGCGATGGAGTACATCATCAACTGCATGGAGAAGAAGGAGGCTGTCCCCAGCCTTATGAGCAGGTCTCTCCTTGCCTCCTTAAGCCCCTCGACATAGCCTTTCATGGTAAAGGGCCTTGGTGTGTATCCGATTGCCCTTATCCTGTTGATGATCCTCCCTATGTCTGTCCTGTCCCTCTGCCACCTTATCCTCCCCCTGTGTGTTGCATAGTTGATCCTCACATACTCGATACCGTCCATCCTCTCAAGGAACCTCTCTATAAGCCACACACAGGAGGCACACCTTATGCCATCAATGGCGATGTCTATCTCCAGCAGGCCATCCCTCTCCGATATCCCGCCTTTAAAGGCACTGGGATCACAGGCCTCCTCCACAGGAGGCCCTTTTATCCAGTCCTTACCCCTTCTGTCATAGAATTCAAGGAGGCCCTCCTCACTCAAAAGCCTGTATATGCCATGACATCCATTACAGCAGAACGCCCTTTTCCGCCCTTTAACCTCTTCAATTATGGCCTTTGACTCTGGAATCTCAAGGAGACAGTGATCGCATCTGAGGATGGCGTCTTCCATCTTCTTTTATTGTATGGCCCTCTTTATATAAATGATGCCCATGAGGATGATGACCATCCCTGATGCCCTGTAGAGCATACCCCTCAGACCCGAGCTGAATGTCGTCAGGCCGTATCCAAACATAAGGAGTGCAGGTGCTGTCCCGATGCCAAACGAAAGGGTCAGGAGCAGGCCCTTTAATGGACTGCCTGTCCCTCCTGCAGCGATGAACATCGAGTAGGTGAGACCACAGGGGAGGAGCCCTAATATCGCACCAAGGGGGTAATATCTCCATACAGAGGCCTCTGCAAGGAGTGGCCTGCCTGCCTTCAGGATCAGCCCGTCCTTACCCTCAAGCCATGAGGGCCTCTTTATAACACCTGATACGCCAAGCCCCATTATGATCATCATCGCTCCTGCCAGGAATGCAACCATCTGCTGTATGCCCGAGGTCCTTATGAACATGGATATGGACGAGCCAGAGAGTCCCATTACAAATCCTACGAAGGCATACGTGCTGATCCTCCCTGTGTTATAGAACAGGTGGCTCAACAATCGATCTTTATATGGCATGGAGTGTGACGAGCTTATGGCGTATGAGCCTATCACAGGTCCGCACATGCCGATACAATGGCCGAAGCCTCCAAGCAGGCCTGTGGTAAAGGCCGTGAGATACTCTGTCATCATTCAGGCTATCCCTTCTCTGCAAGCCCCCTTATATGCCTGATGACCTTCCTTATCTTCTCTTCTGACAATTCATTCTTCCATGCAGGCATTCCACCCGGCCTTCCATTCGATATGGTCTCAAACAGATCCTGGTCAGTCCCTCCGTATCTCCATTCACTGTCAGTGAGATCAGGGCCTATGTCACCCTTTCCCTGAGGCCCGTGGCAGGGACTGCATCTCTGTTTGAATATCCTGGCGCCCTCGTCTGCTATCACCTCCTCTGTCTTGTCCTTCTGACAGGAAGGGATTACCATCAGTGCAAGGATCACAACCATGACTATGGTCTTCATGGGGTTACCCTCCTTTCTCCACAAATATCTCTGCTACAACCCTGACTCCCTCATCAACACCCTCTGGGATTATTATAACCTGCCAGTAACCATAGAGGGGGAGGTTAACCCTCGCCATGTAAAGGCCATCGCCAATCCTCCTTGCATTTACATCCATATCATACCTGTCTGTTGATGGCCTTGTTATATGTATCCTGACAGAGGGGGAGCTGAGGGGCCTGCCATCACCCTCTTTTATGCTGATTATCAGATCGTTCTCTCCTGTCCTGATCACCCTGTTCTTGAGCTCTATAACAAGCCCAAGGGCCTCTGCCTTTCTGTTTATCTCGTCCCATCTCAGGCCCTCCTCATATGGATCTTCAGCGACCGTGCCATCAAAGCTCTTTATACCAACGATTATCGAGATGGCAACGATCAGGAGGCCTGTTACAATGACGGTAATCAGGAGGCCCTTCATCTGACCATCACCCTTATCCTCTTTCTCGCTCTCATCTTATGATCCATCGATTCTATGGATATCTCGACATCAACATGCCTGGCCGATACCCCTGATGCCTTTATATACACTGGTATCCTCTTCACCTCCTCTGCCCTGATGCGTATCAGCCCCTCTGGTCTCATCTCTATCCTTCCATTGAGGCCCCTTGCCTTAAGGGTCAGCTCGACATCATCCTTACTCCTGTTCCTTATAGAGAGGATATAGGAGTTAAGCATCTTCCTCTCCGCGAGCGGGCCTGACTGGAATGTCGGGTTCGGAAGCACCGTCATGTCTACCAGGGGCCTTGAGAGGAGGAGATATATAAGATATGCGAAAAATATGAGAGTGACAGAGCCAATGAGTATGATGTTCTGTCTTACAAGACCCCCCTTCCTGCCGGGCAGGCCAAATGAGTAGTTTATCAGTGAGCCCCTGTCCCTCTGGCCCATCATCTCGGCACACCTGTCAATACACCTTGCACAGGCCGTGCATTCCACCGCAAGCCCATCCCTTATATCAATACCGACCGGACATACCCTTACACAGGCCATACACCCCATGCATTCGTTTCTCCTCTGTTCATCAAAGGCGATCACGAGTGTCCTGTCATCAAACAATGTGCCCTGCAGCCTTGCATATGGGCATATGGTTGCACAGAACCTGTACCTCAGGAGCAGGAGGTTCAGGAATATGATTATCGTGAGCACAGACCAGAATATCCATGTCACCCTTGCAAGCTCTCCCCTGATGAGCAGGGGGAAAAAATCGTATGGAGAGACAAAATACCATATGAGGTTTGCAGCCACCAGGGTGCTTATCATGAAGAGCAAAAGGCAGGAGAGGGGTCCTCTATCCCTCTCTATAAATGATGTCATGTCCGACAGGACGGTCTGGGGACAGACCCAGCCACACCATATCCTTCCAAACATGATGGTTAAGAATATAAAGAGGGTGGCTACAAAGATTGTGGCTATGAGCACGGTATAGAACTCATCCATCCAGAGGCTTATGCCAAAGAGGTGGAGTCTGAGTGTAGGGATGTCGAACCTCAGCGCGCTCTCGCCGTTTATCCTGAGAAAAGGGAGGCCTATAATTATGACAGCCTCTGCCAGCCCTGTGAGCCTCCTCCATGGCTGTATCCCCCTAATCGTCATCCTCAAGCATCTTGTATTTTGGCTCCTCTACCCTCCTGTGCCTCTTCTTTGAATAGTAGAAGATGATTATCACAAGCAGGATGACGACAAGGGAGAGGCCGAAGAGGAAGTATGCCATAGCCTGTGGCTCCATGGTCTCTGTTATTTCACCCTGCCCCTTGACGAGAGATAATAAAGGATGAGTATGCCTATGACAGCAAGGGAGGTAAACCCTATAGTTGCGATAATGGATATATCCATGATACCTCCTCTATTTATTCACTGACTCCTGATATGCCTTCTCCTGGCTCCATCCACCAAACTGTGGGGTGTAGAGGAAGAAATATATCACGCCCCATATGATGAGCCCCCAGAAGAGTATCAGCCAGCCGATGGGTAGCCTGTCTCTTGTCTCCTTTGCCTCGAACGCCTCTATGTCGTCAAAATCCTCTACCATCCTCATCTACCCTCCTCCTTTAATGATCTTATATATGATATCACAGACCATATCTCATCCTTCCCGAGCTCCTCTCCGAACGGAGGCATGCCGCCCTTTGCTGTCCTGCCTTCCTCAACCATCCCTTCGAAAGTCCCGTTATTTATAACCTCAAAGTAGTCGTCATCAGGGAGGTCCCCCTCTACATAGAAGAACACATCATCAACAAGGCTTGGCCCTATATCACCCTTGGCGTCATCACCATGGCACATCGCACAGTGCTCCATGAATATGTCCCTGCCTCGTGCAATGGCCCTTGGGTCTCCTGCGAGTGGGTTCTTGAGCTCAACCTCCCTTACTACGGCCTTCTTCACCACCGGTCTCCTCTTAACCGCCGTACCTATACTCTGGATGTATGCGATGAGGGCGTCCATCTCTGTCTTACCCCTGAGGTTCTCGATCTCTTCCTCTGTATACGGAAGGTTCAGGACATCCATATGCCTCCTCACCTCCTCAGGGTCTATCAGCCTCTCCTTCAGCCATCCATAGGATGGCATGTTTGACTGAGGGAAGAGACTCCTTGGATCCTCAAAGTGCCTGTAATGCCATGCATCTGGATACTTGCCACCTATCCTCGCAAGATCAGGGCCTGTCCTTTTTGAACCCCACAGGAATGGACGGTCATAGTAGAATTCCCCCGCCTTTGAATACTCGCCATATCTCATCACCTCGGTCTTGAGTGGTCTCACCGTCTGTGTGTGGCAGTTATTACATCCCTCCCTCTGATAGATGTCCCTTCCAGCAAGCTGTAGGGGTGTGAAGGGTTTGAGGTTCTCAAGCCTTGGGTGCATCTGGGGGGTGAGCATGGGTATGAACATGGTTACCGCTGTCCCTATCAGTATCACAATGGCCGATACAATGGTGAATAAAACGGGTTTGCTGTATATATTGCCTGCCATATCCACCTCCTATGCCACCGAGGCCGAAAGGGACTTGCCCTTCCGGATCGTCATCAGTATGTTATATATAAAGAAGACCATCCCTATGGCAAAGATTATCCCTCCGATGGTCCTCAATTTCCAGAAGGGATAGTTCCTGACCAGGGTCTCTACAAAGGTGTACTTCAGTGTCCCGTCAGGATTTACCGCCTTCCATAGGGCGCCCTGCTGTATCCCTGTGATCCACATGGTTACGGAGTAGATGAGCTGTCCTATAAGCACCAGATAGAAATGCGTGTTTGCTACCCTTACACTGTATATCTCGGTGTTATATATCTTTGGGATGATGTAATACATGGATGCAGCAACTATCATCGTTACCCATCCCATTGTCCCCATATGGACATGGCCTGGGACCCAGTCTGTATAGTGTATGAGCTGGCTCACGACCCTTAAAGCCTGTGTAGGGCCCTGGACGGTCTGGAGCCCATAGAATGTGATCCCGAAGATGAAAAACTTTGTGAGATAATTTGTCCTCATCTTTGACCAGTCTGCTGCAACCGTGTAATACCCGTTCACCACAGAGCCCCACGATGGAGCGATCAGGAACATCGAGAAGACGATGGCGAGTGTCTGTATCCAGTCAGGCAGAGGGGTATATACAAGGTGATGGGCACCTGTCCATAGATAGGCAAAGACAAGGGACCAGAAGGCGATTATAGACAGTCTGTGGCTGTATAGCGGGAGGCCAGTGGACTTTGGCAGAAAATAATAGAACATGGCGAGTATGGGCGTGGTGAAGACGAACCCTACTGCATTATGCCCATACCACCACTGGACATTGGCACTGTTAATCCCTGCATAAATAGAGTAGGACTTGAACAGACCCGCAGGGACAGAGAGGTTATTCACTATATACAACACAGCAACCGCAACCACAGAGGCTATTATGAACCACAGGGATATATACATCTGCTCTTCTCTTCTCTTGATTATCGTTCCGAGGATGTTTATTGCGAATATCACCCAGAGTATCACCACACCGATATCAAGTGGCCATTCAAGCTCTGCATACTCGAGTGACTGGTTCATGCCTGCAAGGAGGCTCAGTGCCGCAAGGGCTATGGCCACATTGAAGAGATAGAGGTGGAACCGCGCGAGTCTTGGGAAGAGAAGGGGCCTCTTTGTGAGCCTCATGGTGATGTAATAAAAGATACCGAAGATCGCACCGAGGCCGAGCCCGAATGCAAGCCCATTGGTATGCACCACCCTGAGCCTTCCAAAGGTGAAGTATGGTGGGATGTTCCATGATGGGTTCCACATCTGGATGGATATCCATATCCCTATGAGGATCCCTACAACACCCCAGAAGAGGGATGAGAGGATGAACCCCTTTACAGTCTGATTATCATAGCTATAGTCATTCATATATTACCTCCTGATTCAAGGGGATTTGCTCATATATGCCAGTCTTGCAAAGTTATGCTCCCTCAATATACCCTCCACCTTTTCCCTCACCACTATCCATACAGGATGGACAGAGCAGGATTTGCTGAGGCTGCAAAGCCTCCTGTTGATCGCACAGTGGTTCATCGCAACAGGACCCTCTATCGCCTCGATCACATCAAGCAGGCTTATATCCTCTGGCCTCCTGGTCAGCCTGAACCCACCCTTTACCCCCCTCAGGGACTCCACAATCCCTGCCTTTGCAAGCTTCTGGAGTATCTTGGAGAGGAAGCTCCTGGGTATCCTTCTTGACCTTGCTATCTCATTCACCATAATCACCTGGTCAGGGGATTGTGAGAGGTGAAGCACACACCTTATCGCATAGTCTGTCTCTCTCCTTATCTGCATCTCTATATAGGACTATTTTAGTCCTGTTTTTCTCTGATGTCAAGTTTCTTTTTCATCGCTCTACCACTGGCCTTAAATCAGAACCTTGTTACATACAATCGGGGCGGGATAATTGACATAAAACGGCATAAAATATTAATCTAAAAGGCAGGCATAAGGCCTGCCAAATTTTTCTCTAAGACCCTCTTTTTAGAGGTTTTAACGCATGTGTCGACTGGTGGCCATAACATCGAAGGACTACATCTCTCCGATGGAGAACATCCTTGCCCTTGAGACCATGAAGGAGGGGCATGATGGCTCTGGTATGGGCATTATACTGAAGAACCTTGGTGGTGAATTCGAAGAGATGAAGGATTATCCGATCCTGTCCGGGATCTGTTCAAAGGACGGGCTCCATCGTCTTGATGAGTATATGGAGAGGGTCGGTTTTCAATTGAGACACACATGGACGCCAAGGATAAAGCCCGTAAAGGGGATCCAGAGGCGTGACCATTATTTTGCAAGGGTTTATGAGTATCCAGAGGAATATAAGGACAGAGCCTTTGAGGAGAAGGAGGATCTGCTCCTCAGGACAAGGATCGCCTTAAGGAGGATGGGAGAGGACGATGAGTCTATAATCGTCTTTTCATTCTATCCGGACATTATTACGATAAAGGAGGTCGGAGACCCCCTGCAATTAAGCGAGTTCTTTGGTCTTGACGATAGCAACCTCAAGGCAAAGATAATATTTGCACAGGGGAGGCAGAATACCAATTATGCCATTAATCTATACGCATGCCACCCCTTCTTTATCCAGGGATATGGTTCGATGACCAATGGAGAGAACACGGCATTTGTCCCCATAAGGGAGTTCCTGATGAGCAGGGGCTTCCCTGGCTATATAGGTTATAACAGTGATAGCGAGGTCTTCACACATATCCTGCATTATACATGCAAGATCCTTGGTTATCCACTTGTCTATTATAAGGATATCATTACTCCGTTGAAGACCTCTGAGATAGATGGGAGGCCTGACAGTGAGGTTGTGAGACTGTTGAAGGTCACGCTGAGGCCCCTGTGTATTGATGGGCCAAACTGTGTGATCGGCTTCACCCCTGATGGCACGTGCTTCATGGTCCAGGACTCCAAGAAGCTCAGACCAGGGGTTGTCGGTGGCGTGAAGGGGAAGTATGGACTCATGTCAGAGGAGTGTGGCCTTGACAGCGCCATCCCCCAGAGGGACAGGAGCCTCGATATATTCCCCATGAAGTATGACATGGTTATCGTCAGGCCCGAGGCAGAGGAGGTGGTGGTATGGAACCAGCTACGCGGTTAGACCATAATCATCAATTGACGCTAAAAGACTTTCCATACATCATCAGGTGGCGTGATGACAGATGCAAGAGGTGTGGAAGGTGTACTGCCGTGTGTCCGATGTTCTCCATCGAGCCCTCTGTCATCCTGAGGCGGACTATCCACTCTGAAGGCCCAACCCCTCAGCCAAAGGCCGTCAGGCAGGTTGTAACGGTTATAAAACAATCCACGGACATCAACAGATACTGCACGGGCTGTGGCACATGCACCCTGGTGTGTCCGAACGAGGCGATAGAGCCTGAATACAACCCTCAACATAAGTTCCTGTTCCACAAGAACAGGGGCGGTTATCCTTATAGGAGAGGGGGCAGGAGGAATGATCCAAGACTCTCCACACTCGACAGGCTCAAGTTCACAAGGATATCCATGCTCACAGACCCTGCCCTTGATGCAGGAAGACACGAATTCAGGATAAGGACATATCTTGGCAGGATACTGCCTGCCGAGGAATTGCCCCTCAGGTTTGTCAACGGGAGGCTCGAGGTTGACAAGACATCCGGCAAGTTCATACCCCCTGTGAGGGAGATCTATCCTGTGATGATAGGGAGCATGTCCATAGGCGCCCTGTCTCCCACCATGTGGGAGGGTCTGGCCATGGGTGTCACCTATCTCAACGAGGTTGAGGGGATGCCTGTTGTCATGTGTTCAGGTGAAGGCGGTATGCCTCAGAGGCTACTCAAGTCCAGGTTCATAAAATACTTCATCCCCCAGATAGCATCAGGCTACTTCGGCTGGGATGAGATAGTAAGGACGATCCCGCACATGGTTGAAGACCCCTGTGCAATAGAGATCAAATACGGACAGGGAGCAAAGCCTGGTGACGGAGGGCTTTTAATGGCCCACAAGGTGCTCAGGCTGATAGCAGAGATAAGGGGTGTTCCGATGGGTGTTGATCTGCCCTCGCCACCAACTCACCAGACGAAATACTCTATTGAGGAATCCGTGGCAAAGATGATCCAGTCCATGTCCATGGCATGGGGTTTCAGGGTCCCTGTCTATCCGAAGATATCGGGAACGAGGACCGCCAGGGCGGTGCTGAACAACCTTGTCAGGAACCCCTATGCAGCTGCCCTCTCTATAGATGGTGAGGACGGAGGCACGGGTGCGGCATATAATGTCTCCATGGACAAGATGGGTCATCCGATCGCATCAAACATAAGGGAGTGTTATCTTGACCTTGTAAAACAGGGCAAGCAGAACGAGATACCCCTTATCGCAGCAGGTGGCGTCGGAAAGACAGGCAACCTTGCTGCGAATGCAGCCGCCCTCTTCATGCTCGGTGCATCGGCAGTTGCCATAGGTAAATACATAATGCAGGCTGCAGCAGGCTGTTTTGGTGATGAGTATAACCGCTGTAATATATGCAATATCGGAAGGTGCCCGAGGGGCATCGCAACACAGGACCCAAAGCTCTACAGGAGGCTCGATCCTGACAAGGTGGCTGAGAGGGTGGTTGAGGTCTTCAAGGCTGTGGATGTTGAACTGAAGAAGATATTCGCCCCCATGGGCAGGAGCACCGAACTGCCCATAGGGATGTCTGATGGTATAAGTGCTGATGACCCGGCAATAGCCGAGAGACTCCAGATAAGTTATGCATGCTGAGACGGCTTCGGTCATTAAGTCATTGGCTCATTAGTCACGGATAGTTTATGGGAAGGGAATTGAAGTTGGAGGATCTGGAGATTTATAAGTAAGATGGCAATAGATATTGGAGAAGGAGTTTGGTCAACGGTTATTAAGTGGTTATTTTAGCAAAAAGTGGTAGGTGAACAGTTAGTTCGCTCAGCCCATTGGGAAACCAGCAGATACTGACCAATGACAATACTTTTAGAGGACACAAGCAGTGAAGAAGGTTGTACTTAAAGGCAAGGTCAATGGTAAGAGGGTCCCTTCAAGGGTCTTTGAGGAACAGATCCAGGAGGCCGTGAGGAATGGTGCGAGGGAGCTCCATATCATTGCTGATGGCCAGCATGGCATAGGCGGTCGTATATGGCCAAGGGGCGAGACCATAAGGGTTATTGTCGAGGGGCCCGTTGGTCAGAGGCTCGGCAGCATGGGCATGTTCGGGACAGAGATAATAGTTAAAGGCAGTGCCTCTGACGATGTTGGCTGGATTAACTGTGGAGCGAAGATAACGGTCCTTGGTGATGTGACGAATGGTGCCCATAACGCAGCCGCACAGGGCATTCTTTATGTCCAGGGTGGCGGTGGTGCACGGTGTGATACCATGACAAAGCACAACCCCCGTTTTGACCCTCCACAGTCGTGGTATTTCAGGGATGTAGGTGACACATTCGCAGAGTTCAAGGCAGGTGGTATAGCCGTGGTGTGTGGTGTGAATCCGAGGAACCCCAATAACATCCTTGGCTATCGCCCCTGTGTTGGTATGGTTGGTGGGGTGATATACTTCCGTGGGCCGATACAGGGCTACAGCGAGGATGATGTGAAGCTACTCGATCTGACCGATCAGGACTGGGAGTGGCTCAAGCAGAATATGAAGCCATATCTTGAGGCAATAGACAGGATGGAATACTATGATGAGCTTACCGTCTCAAAGGATGCGTGGAAGAAGCTCCTTCCATATACCGCAGAGGAGAGGGCAAAGAGGAGGCCCTTCAAGATGTCCATCTCTGAGTTCAGGAGCAGGATATGGGAGGAGGGCGTTGGTAAAGGCGGGATATTCGCAGAGTATATAACCCACCCCATGACCGTGCTACCGTATATAACCACGGGTGCTGACAGGCGATACAAGCCCGTGTGGAACAATAACAAATACTCACCACCCTGTGAGCATGCCTGCCCCTCAGGTATCCCCACGCCGAAGCGAACACAGCTCATAAGGGCTGGCAAGCTCCATGAGGCGCTCGAACTCATACTCCAGTACAGTCCCCTGCCTGCCACGGTCTGTGGCGAGATATGTCCGAACCTCTGTATGGAGGCATGCACGAGATCCCAGCTTGACAGGCCTCTCAACATAAAGGAACTCGGGAAGGCGAGCCTTAAGGTCAGGGCACCGAGACCGGCAGAGAGGACCGACAAGAGGGTTGCGGTTATAGGTGGTGGCCCTGGGGGACTTTCAGCGGCATGGCATCTTGCCCTGAAAGGGCACCGTGTTGACCTCTATGAGGCGGACAAAAAGCTTGGTGGTAAGGTGGAGTTCTGCATCCCGAAGGAGAGGCTACCCAGGGATATACTCAGGTATGAGATAGATCGGTTCATGGAGATAGGGGTTAAGATACATCTCAATGTGAGGGTGGATAGGGATAGATTCCAGGAGATATACGATACCCATGATGCAGTGGTCGTTGCCTGTGGTGCCCATAAACCACGGATGCTGAATATAGGCGGTTCAGAGGATATGGTTACGGCCTATGACTTCCTCAAGGGGATAAACCTTGGTAAGAGGCCTGACCTCAAAGGCAAGGCCGTTGTTGTCATAGGGGCAGGGAATGTGGGCATGGATGTGGCAGCACAGGCATTCCATTGTGGTGCCAAGGAGGTGACGGCCATAGATATACAGAAGCCTGCCGCTTTCGGAAAGGAGCTTGAGATCGCCCGGTCCCTTGGCACAAGGATTATATGGCCGAGGTTTGTGAACCATTATGATAAGAAGGAGAACAGGTTATACTTTAAAGATGGTTCATCCATTGATGCTGACTTTGTCGTTGTCGCCATTGGCGATATCCCTGTAACAGACTTTCTCCCCCCGAGTGTCCATACCGACAGGGACGGCTGGATAGAGGCCGATGAGGTGGGACACACCTCAGACCCTAAGGTCTATGCCATTGGTGATGCCACGAGGCTTGGGCTCGTTACCCATGCAATAGGACATGGCAGGAGGGCAGCAGAGGCCATACATGCAATGCTTACAGGACGGTCGTATTACAGGCCACCCACAAGGCCGGTCATCCCTTATGAGAGGATAAAGACCGTATACTATGACCTCTGCAGGGAGGAGACCAGGGATATCGAGAAGGAGGCAGATCGCTGTATGTCCTGTGCGGTCTGCAGGGACTGCCATATGTGTGAGATCACATGTTACTATGGCGCGATAAGCAGGACAGAGTATGAGGATGGCTCTTTTGCCTATGTTGTTAATGAGGACGAGTGCATAGGGTGTGGCTTCTGCGCAGGTGTCTGCCCCTGCGGGATATGGGAGATGGTGGAGAATGTGTGATGCCTTAATCTGTTATTAGTTCTACATCGGTTTGCCAATGGAATAAAAACAGGACTTTCAAGAATAACCTGATGATGCATTGTTTAAAGAGTTCGTGATTTGCTTTTTGATAAGATGACAAGAGAGGATTAGAGATTCGTGCAAACACAAAGACAAGATGATTAGTAATGAAACAGAGTGGGAGTGATGCATTCGTGGCAGAGATAATGGACACCAGAAGGCTGAGAAGTGGATTGGGGGAAAGGGTTGTCATGCCGAATTTAAATTATTATCCTGTTACGTTCGAATGGTAGATTAGCAGGTCATGTTGTATGGTTGATGTGTGATAGCAGGTTGGCGAGTTCGCCGAAGTCTTCTATCATATAGTCGGCATCCTTGAGCACCTCCCTCGGCCTGA
>Ga0180893_130_pt1 | contig 19234 bp, 18 predicted proteins | sample Deesub1362A_J573_FD_124286 | JGI IMG/M metagenome (GOLD analysis project Ga0180893, IMG submission 124286) | Nitrospirae bacterium JdFR-81 | reverse complement strand
AGGCTTCTTCTTTATCCCTGGGGACGAAGGGTCTGATATTCCTCCTCTTCCATGGTTTATTATTCTCACAGTGGATACTATGTCCTAACCGGAAAGAGCTGAGTCTTTGACAACCGCTGTCTCCTTGTTGTTTAATAGACAAGTTTAATAAATTTCAGGAGGGTTACAGGATGCTCAGGCAGAAGAGATCGAAGGAACTCTTCAGGAAGGCAAAAAGGCTTATGCCAGGAGGGGTGAACAGTCCTGTGAGGGCCTTCAAGGCCGTTGGTGGCACCCCCCTGTTCATAAGGTCTGCAAGGGGTTCAAAGATATATGATGTTGACGGGAACGAATATATAGATTATGTCCTCTCATGGGGCCCTCTGATACTGGGGCATGCCCATCCAAGGGTGGTGAGCGCCCTTAAGAGGGCGGTTGAGAGGGGCACGAGTTATGGTGCACCGACACCACTTGAGGTGGAGCTTGCAGGGATGATCCGCAGGGCGTATCCGTCCATGGAGATAGTGAGGATGGTCAACTCCGGCACCGAGGCCACAATGAGTGCCATAAGGGTTGCAAGGGGGTTTACAGGGAGAGACAAGATCATAAAGTTTGAGGGGTGCTATCATGGACACGCCGATGGCCTCCTTGTGAAGGCAGGTTCGGGTGCCATGACCTTTGGCGTGCCTGACAGCCCTGGTGTCCCGAAAGACTACGCAAGAAACACCATCACCCTGCCATTTAACAACCTGAAGCTACTTGAGAAGGTGATAAAGAAGGAGGCAGGGAAGATCGCCTGTGTCATCCTCGAGCCTGTTGTAGGGAATATAGGGTGTGTGCTCCCAAGGGATGGCTTTCTTGAGGGCGTCAGGGAGTTGACCAGAAGGTATGGCATAGTGCTCATATTCGATGAGGTCATGACAGGCTTCAGGGTCTCCTATGGAGGGGCGCAGGAGGCATACAGGATAAGGCCTGACATGACGTGTCTTGGCAAGGTCATTGGAGGAGGGCTCCCTGTGGGTGCATATGGTGGTAAAAGAGAGATAATGAGGATGGTTGCACCTGATGGGCCTGTGTATCAGGCAGGCACGCTCTCAGGTAATCCTCTTGCCATGACAGCAGGCATAGAGACATTGAAGGAGCTCTCAAGGAAGGATACCTACAAAAGACTCCTCAAGAAGGCCGAGGCCCTTGAAGAGGCCCTGAAGGATGCATCAGAGAGGGCAGGTGTCAAGACAAGGCTCTACAGGGCAGGGACCATGTTCTGCATGTATTTTACGGATACAGAGGTGGTCGATTATCCCACTGCTGCCACATCAGATACAAGGATGTATTCGAGGTTCTTCAGGGGTATGCTTGAGAGGGGGATAAACCTTGCGCCATCAAAGTTCGAGGCAGGCTTCATCTCCACTGCACACTCAATGGCTGATATCAACAAGACCGCCAGGGCAGCCTATGAGGTGTTGAAGAGACTGTAGTGAGGATCGTTATAACAGGTTTCTCCAATTCAGGCAAGACGACGGTCTTTAATACACTGACAGGCCAGAACTTAGAGACCACCACATACCCCACGCCTGTGACAGAGGAGATCATGCCCCACCACGGTGTGGTGCATGTGCCTGATGAGAGGCTTGACAGGCTCTCGGAGGTCTTCAGGCCAGGGAAGACCACCCCTGCAACCCTTGAGTTCATCGACTATCCTGGCATAACCCCAGGTGATACCAGACACAACAGGATGGTCTTTGACCTGATAAAAGAGGCCGGTGCAATACTCCATGTGGTCAGGGCGTTTGAGGATGAGTCGATCATGCACCCCTCTGGCAAGATAGACCCTGTGAGGGATGTGAGGGACTTTGAGACAGAGCTGATCCTTGGAGACCTTGAGTTTGTTGAGAAGAGGCTTGAGAGGATAGAGGAGCTCTCAGGCAAGGGCAAGAAGCCTGATGAGGAGGACAGGAGGTTTCTCCTTAAGTGCAGGGAGGCCCTTGAGGGTGAGGTCTCGTTGAGGGATGTGGAGTTTACTGATAATGAGAGAAGGCTGATGCTTCCGTATCAGTTTCTCACCACCATGCCAGAGATAATCGTATTGAATGTCGGTGAGAGGGATATCAACTCTGACAGGACAAGGGATATGGAGGGTGAGATAGCAGGATATTTCAGGCAAAAGGGTAAGGGACTCGTTCCGCCCGTCCTGTCCGTCTGTGCAGAGGTGGAGATGGAGATAGGCCAGCTCCCTGAGGAGGAGAGAACGGGCTTTCGCAGAGAGATGGGTATTGAAAGACCTGCCGTGGAGAAGATATGCAAGGTGGTCTATGACGCCCTGGGCCTCATCACATTCTTTACCTTTATCAAGGGTGAGGTGAGGGCATGGAGCGTAAGAGAGGGCAGTAACGCTCTCAGGGCGGCAGGAAGGATACACTCTGATATCGAGCGTGGGTTCATCAAGGCAGAGGTTGTGGGCTATGATGATTTCATCTCCTCAGGTGGTGACATACACGTGGCAAGGGAGAAGGGGCTTTTGAGGCTTGAAGGGAAGGACTACATCGTTCAGGATGGTGATATCATAACCTTTAAATTCAATGTATAGCCGTGGGTAGATGAAGGGCCTGAGGTATTACATAAGGTTCATAGACAGCCTGAATGAGAGGATCGGACACATCGTCTCATGGCTTACGACAGTGCTTGTGATCGTCGTCTGCTATGATGTCTTCACCAGGTATCTGCTGAGGAAGACCAGTATAGCGGTTCAAGAGCTTGAATGGCACCTGTTTGCTGTAGTCTTCCTGATCGGCTCTGCATACACGCTGAGGCACGACAGGCATGTAAGGGTGGATGTCCTCTACGGGAGGCTGAACGAGAGGCAGAGGGCATGGATCAATCTGATAGGGGGTGTGATATTCCTAATACCTTTCTGCCTCCTTGTGATCTACACCTCGTCAGACTTTGTCATAAACTCATTCCTTATAAGAGAGACCTCTCCTGACCCTGGTGGGTTGCCTGCAAGGTATATACTTAAGGCATGCATACCGGCGGGCTTTATCCTCCTGCTGCTCCAGGGCCTGTCGATGATATTCAGGTCTGTTCTCATCCTGAAGGGAGAGGGTATAGAGAGATGAATGGATCAGCAACGGTCCTCCTCTTCCTGTCCCTCTTCATACTCCTCATGTCAGGCTTTCCGGTCGCCTTTACAATCGGTGGTGTGTCATTGATATTCGGTTATCTGACCTTTGGTATGGACTTCTTCAGCCTCCTTCCGATGCGGGTCTGGGGGATCATGTCGAACTATGTGCTTATAGCCGTGCCGCTCTTTATCTATATGGGCGTGATGCTTGAGAAGTCAGGGCTTGCAGAGGAGCTGCTTGAGACCATGGCACTGCTCTTTGGGAGGTTAAGGGGTGGGCTTGCAGTCTCTGTTATTGTTGTTGGTGCACTCCTTGCCGCATCAACAGGCATCGTGGGTGCAACCGTTGTTACAATGGGGCTGCTGAGTCTGCCCACCATGCTTAAGAGGGGTTACAGCCCTGAACTCGCCACAGGCACCATCGCTGCCTCAGGCACACTCGGGCAGATCATACCGCCGAGCATCGTCCTTGTCCTCCTTGGAAGCATACTCAATGTATCGGTTGGTGATATGTTCATGAGTGCAGTGATACCAGGCCTCATTCTGGTGCTTCTGTACCTCCTGTGGATATTCATCATATCACTGGCAAGGCCTGAATCCGTTCCTCCGATGCCAGAGGAGGAGATAAGGAGGTTCAGGGAGAGGTTTCTGTCCCATCTGCTCAGGGCACTGGTACCGCCTGTGTTGCTCATCATAGCCGTGCTCGGCTCCATATTTGCAGGCATCGCCTCTCCAACCGAGGCAGCAGCCATAGGCGCCATGGGTGCAACCGTCCTGACCATACTCCACCGCAGGTTTGATCTGAAGACGCTCAGGAGCGTGATGAGGGAGACGACATATCTGACCTCCATGGTATTCCTCATACTCATCGGTGCAACGGCCTTCGGCCTTGTCTTCAGGGGTATTGGTGGTGATATATATCTGACGGACCTGATACTTGAGGCAAACATAGGCAGGGCAGGCTTCCTCGCCATAGTGATGATAGCGATCTTTATAGCAGGATTCTTCATAGACTTCATAGAGATCATATTCATCATAGTGCCTGTTGTTGCCCCAATATTTAAACAGATGGGCGTTGACCTGCTCTGGCTCGGCATACTGATAGCCATGAACCTCCAGACATCCTTCCTCACACCACCATTTGGATTCTCCCTCTTCTATCTCAAGGGGGTTGCACCTGAAGATGTGAAGACCACCCATATCTACAAAGGGATCATACCTTATGTTACAATTCAGCTTGTGTGTCTGATCGTGGTGATCCTGATACCACGATCCACATCCTGGTTGCCGGAGGTCTTTGGTAGATAGAGGTGCGTGGTATGAGGACATTAGAGGATCTTAAGAGGATACTCAGGAAGATTGATAAGAAGGGATACAAGGCCTACAGGGAGATAGAGGGTGTGTACGACTTCCGTGACTTCTCATTGATCATAGAGCATGTCCAGTCAGACCCCTTCGCCCCACCAAGCCTGCTCAGGGCCAGGGTGCCGATGGACAAGGCAGGCTTTCCCACCACACTTTACAGCTCCAAGAGCAGAGAGGTCGCACTTAGGGACTATCTCACAAGGGAGTTCAGCAGAAATGCAGCCTCAATCTGTAAGGGGATAAGGGGGACGGGGAGGAGCGGGCTGATCAGTATAGATACACCCCTCCAGGAGATACTGGAGAGGACATCAGTTATACTGGATCACAACACCATAGAGGCAAGGTTCTATGCCGGGATGCCTGCCCGTGGCAGGTCTGTGATGGCTGATGTGGCAGAGGAGATGCTGTCAAGAGAGATACCCTCCATTATAAGAAGATCACTATTCTATACCTCCCTTGACCACAGGAGGCTGGACACACACATAGAGACCTCTGAGGATGCAGACCACCTGAGGACAAGACTCCATGAGCTTGGCCTTGTCGCCTTTGTATCTGATGGGGCCATCCTGCCAAGGGCGAGCGGCATCGATCCGCGCCCGATGAGGGGTGGCGGGGTTATACCCTTCAGATCGCCTGAGTCGTTGAGGGTGGAGGTTGAACTGCCCAACAGGGGAAGGATAACAGGCATGGGTATACCAGAGGGTATTACCCTTATAGTGGGTGGTGGATACCACGGCAAGTCAACCCTCCTTGATGCAATAAAACTGGGTGTCTATAACCATATTCCAGGTGATGGCAGGGAGTTTGTGGTTACCGTTGATGATGCTGTTATGATACGATCCGAGGATGGCAGGAGTATAAGGGGTGTGGATATATCCCCGTTTATATCAAACCTCCCGTTCGGTATCGACACGAGGGATTTCTCCACTGATGATGCAAGCGGTAGCACATCGCAGGCAGCAAATATCATGGAGGCCCTGGAGGCAGGGACAGGCCTGTTGCTTATAGATGAGGATACCTCTGCCACCAACTTCATCATCAGGGATCACAGGATGCAGGAGCTTGTCTCAAAGGATCACGAGCCGATCACACCATTTATCGATAAGGTGAGGCTCCTTTACAGGGACCTCAGGGTATCCACGATCCTGGTGATGGGCGGTTCGGGTGATTATTTTGATGTTGCCGATACGGTTATATGCATGAAGAACTATACCCCTGTTGATGTTACAGCCAGGGCAAGGGAGATCGCAGAGAGGTACAGGACCCAGAGGAGGATGGAGGGTGGTAGCGAATTCGGCATCTTCAGGAAGAGGATACCGCTCAGGCAGGGGTTTGACCCGAGCAGGGGCAGGAGGGATGTGAAGATCTCATCAAAGGGTCTCCACTCAATAGCATTCGGCCGTCATACCATTGACCTTGATGCAGTTGAACAGATAGTGCATGTAAGCCAGACCAGGGCGATAGGGGATGCGATCCTCTATGCCACAAGGTTTATGGATGGCAGGATGACCATGAGGGCCATCCTTGAGCTCGTGATGAAGGATATCAGGGATAAGGGGCTCGATGTGTTGACGAAGAGGCCTGCAGGAGACTATGCAATGTTCAGGAGGCAGGAGCTTTCTTCTGCGATCAACAGGCTTAGGACGCTCAGGGTGCTACAGGGCCTCTGATGAATTACATCATCAGCTCATAATAGGCGACCTCTGATACCCTTGCCCATTTAGAGATGTCCCTCTTGAACCTTCTAAAGGACTCATATACCCTTTTGCTCATCCTGTCCTTTGCAATCACATCCTCGATCACCTCTTCTGAATACCTCTTGAATGCCCTGAGGACATCGTCAGGAAACCTCTTCAGCCTCACCTTGTGTTCCTCGACCAGCTTCTTGAGATATGCGTAGTTCTTGGACTCAAACTCCGACAGCATCCATATGTTCGTCCTGTATGCTGCGGTCCTTATTATAGACTGGAGGTCCTCTGGCAGGGCTTCAAACCTCTTCTTATTTATAAAAACCTCAAGTACACTGCCTGGTTCGTGCCAGCCAGGGTAATAATAGTATCTTGCTATCCTGTAAAAACCCATCAGATAGTCATGATATGGTCCAACCCACTCTGTTGCATCTATCACACCACGTTCAAGGTTTGTATATATCTCTCCACCTGCCGAGAGCACCGCTGCCCCACCTGCCCTTGATATGACCTTGCCCCCAAGGCCAGGGATACGCATCTTGAGGCCCTTTATGTCCTCGATGGAGTTTATCTCCTTGTTGAACCATCCTCCCATCTGCACACCTGTGTTCCCTGCAGGCATAGGGACGAGATTGAACGGTGCATACACCTCCTCCCATAACCTGAGACCCTCGCCTGCATAGAGCCATGCATTCATCTGCTGGGCGTTCATACCGAATGGTATTGATGTGAAGAACTGGGTTGCTGGTGATTTGCCAGCCCAGTAATAGGCAGCACCATGGCCCATCTCCACTATCCCCTGGCTTACTGCATCGAATGCCTCAAGCGGGGGGACGAGCTCTCCACCCCCATAGACCCTTATCCTCATCCTCCCCTCTGACATCTCCTCCACGAGCCTTGCGAGCATCTCGGCGCCCTCGCCAAGCACGGGGAAGTGTGGTGGCCATGTGGTCACCATCCTCCATCTGTACCTCTTCCTTGCATGCACGGCAGGTGCAGTCAATGAGGTGGTGGCACCTACCACGCCCCCTGTAAGCAACGCCTTCTTAAGGAACTCCCTCCTGTTCATACACACCTCCTTACATCCCCTGCACAGGCATCGGGGTGAATGTTATAACAAAGATGAATAACGAAAGCCACCCTATGAACCTCCTCTTCTCGTCAAGCTCTATCATTGGATAGACGACCGGTGGGTGCCTGTAGCCGATCACCATCATGAGCACCGCCCATATGAGCCATCCCTCCCAGAAGAAGATCCCAAGCAGTAGAAGTACAGGGATCGTGAACCTGGCTATCCTTTCGTGGTGCTCCACAAACAGGGCATAGGAGATATGCCCGCCATCAAGCTGGCCTATGGGGAGGAGGTTCAGTGAGGTCACAAGCAACCCTATCCATCCTGCGAATGCAACAGGATGGAGCACCACATCAAACCCCTCAGGCTCTATATCGAGGACGAGCCTCGTGAGGAGGTTGAATAGTATAGAGCCACCAAGTGACAGTCTGCCCTCCATCTGCTGCAGTTCCTGTGCCGGCACAACCTCTGAGAGCCTCAGGCCAACCACAACGGCTATGACCGCTATTATAAAGCCTCCTATTGGCCCTGATGCACCGATATCAATAAGTGCCCTCCTGTCATATATCGGTGGCTTCATCTTTATTATTGCACCGAATGTCCCTATCAGGGAGGGTGCAGGGATGAAATACGGAAGGGTAACAGAGACCTTATGCCTGCGTGACATGAAATAATGGGATAACTCGTGTGTGAGCAGTATCAGCAGTAGCGTTATGGAGAAGGGCAGGCCAAGGTATATCTTCTCGGGATTCTCCCACGGGACAACCCCGCTCAACATGGCCCCTGCAAGCAGGGTGGTTATAAAGGTAAGGATAAAAAGGAGGATATGAATGGCTGTCAGCCTATGCGGCATTGTCCGACCCTTGCCCTCTTCTTCTGATACCTTACGGCTATGTGATAGATGATAAAGTAACTTATTATAGCAGAGATCACACCCACCAGGGTCGTTCCCACTATGAATGGCCACAGGAGGTGCTTCATCTCATGTATGAGATACACAAATGTTATGCTGTCCCAGTCTATCCCCGTGAAGAGGTGCCTCACCCCTGTCACCTTCATGCCCACCCACAGGCAGAATGTGTACGCAGGGATGATCGTCCATGGGTTGGTCACATAGACCCCGACCACGGCTATAAACCTGTTGAGCCCAAACAGCCATGCGGTGAAGAATGCCATTATGGTATGCAGACCCAGCAGGGGCGAGAAGCCCCAGAACACCCCGAAGGCAAAGGAGGATGCGATCTTGTGGGGTGTGTCATCTGTATATAGCACGCTCTTAAACTTCTTTAGATAACCCACCTTTACCTTTTGCTTGCCCTTATTTTAAAGTGTTCGTATCCCTCTGCCTTAAAAGGTATCCTCCTTCCGGTCTCATCTATTATATACCTTCCCCTCTTGATTATCTCTCCAATCCTTACCCCGTCCTCCCTGTCCCTTGAGGGCGATGTGAAGAGCAGATGGTAATCCTCGCCACCCCCCAGGGCATAGGCATATGGGTCCTTCTTCAGGGCACTGGCAACACACCTGAGCTCCTCAGAAAGGGGTATCCTATCCTTATAGATCAATGCACCGACATTGCTACCATCACAGAGATGGCCCAGGTCCATGAGCAGGCCATCGCTTATATCTATCATGGATGTCACATCATCGGTCCTGCTTAACATCACAGGCTCTGGTGTGAGGTGTCTCTTTATGAGTTTGCGCAGGTGATGGGCCTTTATCCTCCTGCTCCTGGATCCACGGGCCCTGTAACCCCTCTTCAGGAGCTCCAGGCCCATTGCAGAGTCTCCAACGGTGCCGGTTACGAATATCCCATCACCTATCCCTGCGCCTGAGCGTCTGATGGGTCTTTCTGATTCTCCGATCAGTGTCCCGCATAAAAGGAGGCCCTTCCTTGACAGGGATGTGTCACCACCTATAACACTCACATCGTATCTCCTGGCCAGTCCATTTAGGCCCCTGTATATGTCCTCCACATCCCTTGGATCAAACCCATGTGGTATGCCGATATCCAACAGGAAGAACCTCGGTCTTCCACCCATTGCGAATATATCGCTTATATTTACGGCAAGGGCCTTATGGCCGAGCTGTTGTGGTGTCGTGTATCTCAGGTCGAAGTGCACGCCCTCGATGAGGACATCAGAGGTTATGAGCACGAACCCTGAGAGACCCTTTATGACAGCAGAGTCATCCCCGATACCAAGGATCAGGCCCTCTGCCTTGTGCCTGCAGAGCCTCTCTATCCTCCTGATGAGCCCGAATTCACCGATCTCTGATAATTGCATCTACTCAGGGAAAGATATACCTTTTCTATGGGGTTGTCTCTATGCCTGTCAGACCCTTCTGGACCGCTTGGCTGGACGGGAGTTCTTCTTGAGGGCAAGCCTTAATACCTCATCCATGGTCTCAACAGGGATAAACTCGATGCCCTTCTTTATGTATTTCGGTATCTCCTCAAGGTCCTTCCTGTTCCTCTTGGGGATGATTATCCTGTGGATACCCATCCTCTTTGCAGCAAGGGTCTTCTCCTTCAGTCCCCCGACCGGAAGGACCCTGCCCCTCAGTGTAACCTCCCCTGTCATGGCTATGCTCTTATACACAGGCCTTCCCGTGAACGCAGAGGCGATCGCTGTCGCCATCGTTATGCCTGCAGATGGACCATCCTTTGGTATGGCGCCTGCAGGCACATGGATGTGTATGTCATGGGTTGAGAAGAGGTTACTGTTTATCCCTATCTGTTTTGCCCTTGACCGTATATAGCTCAGTGCTGCATGGGCCGATTCCTTCATCACATCCCCAAGCTGTCCTGTGAGGGTGAGATTGCCCTTACCCTTCATGATGGTCGCCTCGATATAGATTATGTCACCACCTGTCTCTGTCCAGGCAAGCCCTGTCGCAACACCAACCTCGTCCTTCTCCATCTCCTCTTCGGGCAGGAACTTTGGGACACCAAGGTATTTCGAGAGGTTCCTCGCAGAGATATGGTAGGTCTTATCCTTCCCCTCTGCAATCTTCCGCGCCACCTTCCTGCACAGGTTTGCTATCTCCCTCTCAAGGTTCCTCACCCCTGCCTCTCGTGTATAGTGTGTTATTATCTGCATGATGGCACTGTCATGGATCTTCAGGTTCTTCTCTGTGATGCCATGCTCCTTCAGCTGCTTTGGTATCAGATAGTTCTTGGCGATCCCGAGCTTGTCCTCTGCGGTATAACCCGAGAGTGTGATGATCTCCATCCTGTCCTTAAGGGGTGAGGGTATGGGGTCTATCAGGTTCGCTGTTGTTATAAACATCACATTGCTGAGGTCAAAGGGCACACCAAGATAGTGATCAACAAATGCGTGGTTCTGTTCGGGATCAAGCACCTCAAGTAGTGCGGACGCAGGGTCTCCCCTGAAGTCCATCCCTATCTTGTCCACCTCATCGAGCATAAACACGGGGTTGTTCTTCCCCACTGTCTTTATCCCCTGGATGATCCTTCCAGGGAGGGCACCGACATATGTCCTCCTGTGGCCCCTTATCTCGGCCTCGTCCCTCATCCCGCCAAGGGACATCCTGTAGAATTCCCTGCCAAGGGCCCTTGCTATTGACCTGCCAAGGGATGTCTTGCCCACACCAGGAGGGCCAACAAAGCAGAGGATGGGCCCCTTCATCTTTGACTTGAGCTTCCTTACACCAAGGTACTCCAGTATCCTCTCCTTCACCTTTTCAAGGTCATAGTGATCCTCATCAAGCACCTTCTTCGCCTTCTTGAGGTCGAGGTTGTCCTTTGTAGACTTTGACCACGGCAGCTCCACGAGCCAGTCGACATATGTCCTGATGGTCCCTGCCTCGGCACTGTCAGGGTGCATCTTCTCAAGGCGATTTATCTGTTTCAGCGCCTCCTTCTCCACCTTCTCGGGCATCTTGGCAGCCTTCACCTTCTTGCGGAGCTCCATTATCTCTTCTGTCTTCTCGTCTATCTCGCCAAGCTCCCTCTGGATCGCCTTGAGCTGTTCCCTGAGGAAGTATTCACGCTGTGTCTTATCTATCTCTCCCTTTGCGTCAGACTGTATCTTCTGCTGGACGGTCAGGAGCTCCACCTCCCTGTGGAGTAGCTCACTTATCTTATGGAGCCTCATCACAGGGTCTGTCATCTCAAGGAGCTGCTGGGCCTGTTCTGCCTTCAGGCCAAGGTTTGATGCCACAAGGTCAGCGAGTCTTCCAGGCTCTTCAACATTCTCTATGAGCACCAGTATATCAGGCACGAATGTCTTGCCAAGGGCAATGGACTTGTCCATCAGCTCCCTGATGTTACGCATGAGGGCCTCTATCTCAACGGTGAGCTCAGCCGGCTGTTTGTCAACCATCACCTCTATCTCCCCTACATAGAAGGGCTCTGTCTGTATGTAATTGACGATCCTTGCCTTTGCAATCCCCTGCACCAGTATCTTGAGCCTCCCGTCAGGGAGCTTCAACATCCTCAGGATATTGCCAACGGTACCAACCCTGTACAGGTCATCTATCTTTGGACTCTCGATATTCACATCCTTCTGCGTTACAAGCAGGATCATCTTGTTCGAGGAGAGTGCACTATCTATGGCCTTTATTGACATCTCCCTGCCGATAAACAGGGGTATGATCATGTAAGGGAATATGACTATATCCCTTACAGGGAGTATGGGTAGTGTGGTGGGGATCTCTATATTGTTCAGTTCTTCTTTCAAGTCAGCCTTTGACATCAGCTCTCCTTCTGAATCCTTGATGCAACGCTTTTTAGGTATTCCCTGAAGCCCTTACTGACCGCAGGGCTCTTCAGGGCAAGCTCAACCGTTGCCTTCAGGTATCCAAGCTTGTCACCTGCATCGTATCGCCTGCCGTCAAAGAGGTATCCATACACCGCCCTCCTCTTGAGCAGCGCCTTCAGTGCATCTGTAAGCTGTATCTCTCCCCCCTTGCCAGGGGGTGTCTTCTGGATGTAGGAGAATATATCAGGGGTGAGTATGTATCTGCCGATGATCGCAATGTCTGAAGGGGCGGATGATGGAGAGGGCTTCTCCACCATATCCGTTATCTTGTAGATATTATTCCCTACCTCCCTGCCTGCTATTATGCCATAACGGTGGATCTCGTTTCTTGGCACCCTCTGGAGTGCAAGGACGGTGGTGTTGTATCTTTCATATATCTTGATCATCCTTGCCAGGAGGTCATCATCAGGGTCGATGATATCATCACTCAGCAGGACCGCAAATGGCTCGTCCTTTACAAATGGTTCTGCACGCAATATGGCGTGTCCGAGGCCAAGAGGGTTGCCCTGTCTTATATAGGCAAACTGTAACTGCGAGAGCCTCTGAACCTCCTTGAGCATCTCCTCCTTGCCCTTCTTCTTGAGATTCTCCTCAAGCTCCCATGCAGAGTCGAAGTGGTCCTCGATTGCCCTCTTTGACTTCCCTGTCACCATGATGAATTCCTTTATCCCGCACCTCTGTGCCTCCTCCACTGCATACTGGATCATTGGCTTGTCGACTATGGGGAGCATCTCCTTCGGAGATGCCTTTGTTGCAGGCAGAAACCTCGTTCCCAGACCTGCGGCAGGGAAGACAGCCTTTATCACCTTCTTCTTCATAAAAAAACTCCTTTCGATAGAGAAATCATTATATATTACCACGAACTCCTTTGTAAAATCACGAATGGGGGATTATAATTTAAAGAGAAAGCATTAAAAAGGAGGTCTTGCCGTGAGGATCGAGCTCGAAGGCGCGTTAATCAGGATGATCCCTGAGAACGACAGGGAGAGGGAGGAACTGAACCAGCTGTGGACGATAATAATAGGGTGTGTGAATGAGGGGAAAAGGCTCGTGCCTGTTGGTGAATACATCCCTGGCATGAAAGAGGTCGCCACATTCCACATAGAGTGATGAGAGAGTATTCCCCCTTTGTAGAGAAGGCAAAGGCCGTGCTTGATAGGAACTGGACAGGCACTTATACAATGCCCTCTCAGGGTATCTATCCCCATCAATGGAACTGGGATTCAGGCTTCATAGCCATTGGCTACAGCCACTATAACACAGGCCGTGCCGTGAAGGAGCTCCAGGGACTCTTTTCTGCCCAGTGGCAGAACGGGATGCTCCCTCAGATCGTCTTCAACCCCAAAAGGCTTGGTAGTTACTTCCCTGAGCCTGATTTCTGGCAGGCGGAGCTATCGCCCAATTATCCAAGAGGGCTCCTCACATCAGGTATCACAATGCCACCGATCCACGCATATGCGGCTCTGAAGATATACGAGAGGGCAGAAGACAAGGAGGAGGCAAGGGGGTTTCTTGAGTGGATATATCCAAGGCTCATCTCACTTCATAGATATCTCTATCGCGAGCGTGATCCCCTTGGTATCGGTCTTGCCTGTATAAGACATCCATGGGAATCAGGCATGGATAACTCACCAATGTGGGACAGGGTGTTTGCAGGCTGGGATATACCCGAGGACGAGATCCCCACCTATACACGCAAGGATATACAATCTGAAGAGGCCACGGCGATGAGGCCTGATGACAGGAGCTATGACCGCTTCGTGTATCTTATAGAGATATTCAAGAGGCATAAATATGATGAAAGGGCGATCCAGAAGGACTCTCCGTTCCTGATATATGGTCCCCTGTTCAACGGGATACTGTCTGCATCGAATGAGGCACTTATAATACTCTCTGAGATCCTTGGCAGGGATGGCAGGGAGCCTGCTGAGTGGTATGAGGCAACAAACAGGGCCATGAGGGAGTATCTATACCATGAAGAGCATGGGATGTTCGATTATTATGATATAGTGAAGAGAAGACTTGTGGATGTGGAGACAGCAGCAGGGTTTATCCCCCTGTTTTCAGGCTCACCCACAGAGGCACAGACAAAGGCACTCTATGATTATCTCAACTCCCATAGCTTCTGTGCCCTCCATCATGGAAGCTGTTTCTCCATCCCCAATTACGATACGCAGAAGCACGACTTTGACAGGACAAACTACTGGCGTGGCCCGATATGGATAAATATAAACTGGTTGCTGTATCATGGTCTTGGCAGGTATGGCTTCAGGGAGAAGATGATGAGCGTCATGGAGGACATCCTTGAACTCGTCAAACTGAGTGGTTTCCATGAATACTTTGATCCCTATAAAGGGCTGGGTTACGGGAGTGATGACTTCTCCTGGACAGCGGCCCTGTTTATTGACACATACCACGATATGGCAACCCTTTATGGAGGGGAAGGATAAGAAGGTGTCTGTTATAAAATGCACAAAGAACGGCCCTTATATAGTAAAGGGCCTTGAGGACCTCCGTAACTCCAGGGACGAGAAGCTTCCGACGAGGGAGGTGATGGCACTATGCAGGTGTGGGGGCTCAGGCAACAAGCCATTTTGTGATGGAACACATGCAAGGATAGGGTTTTCTGATGAGAGGTCTCCTGACAGGGTGCCTGACAGGAGGGATGACTATAAGGCCACGGAGATAACCATCCATGACAATCGCGGTATCTGTTCACACGCAGGCTTCTGCACGGATGGCCTTCCATCTGTATTCAGGCTTGGCAGAGAGCCATGGATAGATCCCCACGGGGCAGATGCAGAGGAGATCATCAGGACCATAAAGAGGTGCCCCTCTGGTGCACTCAGCTACTCAATTAAGGGGGTTGAATACAGGGATCAGGACAGGGAGCCGGCCATCAAGGTATCAAAGAACGGCCCATACTATGTTACAGGATGGATAGGGCTGGAGGATGTGGAATGGGGGGAGGGCGCATCAAGGGAGCACTATACACTCTGCAGGTGTGGGGCATCAAGGAACAAGCCATTCTGCAGTGGTCAGCACTGGAATATAAAGTTCAGTGATGATAAAAATTAGAAACAGATCAAACAATATATAAAAGGGTAAACAGGAGAAGACACTTCTAAAAGTAAAAAATCTTTAGGAGGGCAAGTGCTTAAGAGGATAAACCCTGTCATGACATCTTCATGGAGGAGGCTCAGGGAACATTCCACCGTTATGAAGCAGAGGCATATGAGGGATCTGTTCCGTGATGATCCTGAGAGGTTCAAGAGGTTCTCCATAAGGTTCGAGGATATGCTGGTTGATTATTCAAAGAACCTGATAGATGATACAACCATGAAGTTGCTCTTTGGCCTTGCTGATGAGGTTGGTCTTAAAGAGGCCATAGAGGGCATGTTTTCAGGCGATAAGATAAACGAGACAGAGAGGAGGGCAGTACTTCACACAGCCCTGAGGAACCGTTCGAATACACCCATCTATGTGGACGGGAGGGATGTGATGCCTGATGTCAACAGGGTCTTATCACAGATGGAGAGATTCTCAGGTGCCATACTCTCAGGCCAGTGGAAGGGCTATACAGGGAAGACGGTAAAGGACATTATCCATATAGGCATAGGTGGCTCTGGCCTTGGCCCTCAGATGGTGGTAGAGGCACTGAGGCCATACAGGAAGCCTGGCATAGAGGTCCATTTTGTCTCCAATGTGGATGGCACGGATATTACCGAGGCGCTAAGGAGGGTTGATCCTGAGGCCACACTCTTTATCATCGCCTCAAAGACATTCACCACACAGGAGACCATGACAAATGCGATGACAGCACGGAGATGGTTTCTTGACAGGGCAGGGGATGAGGCGCACATAAAGAGGCATTTTGTGGCCATCTCCACAAACAGGGAAGGGGTCATCAGGTTTGGTATCGATCCTGAGAATATGTTTGAATTCTGGGACTGGGTTGGTGGCAGGTTCTCCCTGTGGTCTGCCATAGGTCTTCCGATTGCATGCACGATCGGGTTTGACAACTTCATCCAGCTCCTTGAGGGTGCCCATGCAATGGACAGGCACTTCAGGGAGACACCCTTTGAGAGGAACATACCTGTCATCCTTGCCCTGATAAGCGTCTGGTATAACAACTTCTTTGATGCCCATTCAGAGGCCATACTGCCCTATGACCAGTATCTCCACAGGCTCCCTGCCTATCTACAGCAGGCATACATGGAGAGCAACGGAAAGTCAGTGGACAGGGACGGCAATGGGGTTGATTATCATACAGGACAGATCATATGGGGTGAGCCAGGCACCAATGGCCAGCACTCCTTTTATCAGCTTATACACCAGGGCACGAGGTTCATACCCTGCGACTTCATAGCGCCTGCATTAAGCCATAACCCTGTTGGAGGGCACCACGAGATACTCCTCTCCAACTTCTTTGCACAGACAGAGGCATTGATGAGGGGCAAGACCTATGAGGAGGTGGTGGAGGAGCTGAGGTCAGCAGGTATGAGTGAGGATGAGATAAAGAGGCTTGCACCCTTCAGGGTATTCAGGGGCAACAGACCGACAAACTCCATATTGATAAAAAAGATAACACCCAGAAGCCTCGGAAGCCTCATAGCCATGTATGAACACAAGATATTTGTCCAGGGTGTTATATGGAACATCTTCAGCTTTGACCAGTGGGGTGTTGAGCTGGGCAAACAGCTTGCAAAGAGGATACTGCCCGAGATAGAGGGCGAAGAGACGGTCACCTCCCATGACCCCTCCACCAACGGCCTGATAAATGCATACAAGGAGATGAGGAGGTAGGGTCATCTTGAAATAACTTTGAGTATGATAAAATAAACTCAAAAGGGGGTGTTTAAAATGCCAAAGACCATAGAGGCTATTTATGAAGATGGTGTGTTCCGACCTCTTACTCCTGTTAAGGGATTAAAAAAACATCAGAGAGTTACTATAACCGTGGAAAAATCTTTAGAGAGAAGACATCCACTACATGGATTATGCGGAATACTTCCCGACAAGGATGCAAAAGAAATGCTGAAAATTATTGAGGAGGAATTTGAAAAGGTAAACATTGATGAGTGGTAAAATTGTTCTTGATACAGGTATTGCTATAAAATTCCTGAATGGTGATAAAACTATAGAAAGTTTTTTATCGAGATGCTCTGAAATTTACCTGCCTGTAATCGTTGTAGGGGAATAATATTTGGTGCTTTGAATTCAAAACATGCTGAACAAAACCTTGCAAGACACAAGAAGCTTATTAACAGAGCTATAATTCTGACAATAAAAGAGAGCACGGCTACTGCTTATGCAAAAATCCGCTTAACTCTTAAAAAGAAAGGGAAACCGATACCTGAAAATGATTTGTGGATTGCATCTATATGTATCGAGCACAATATACCATTGATTAGCAATGATAAGCATTTTGAGAATATAGAGGGCCTTAAGCTTAAAAGTATTTAACTTGCTGTTATATACTGTCTACTGATGACTGAGTTCTCCTTATATTAAATCCTTTTCTTATAAAAACAACAAAGATTTTGGAAGGATACACAGGGCAAAAAAACAATAAAACTCCCCTCTCAAGAAAGGAAGTCTCGTTAGATTTTGTTTGACATTTTAAAGCACATGACTTGCATGCAAATTTTTTTGAAACCGTGGGGGAAAGTGCTTGCCAGAAGCGATAAGGAACAACTTGTCTTTGCGACATCCGAAGCCCCTTCCATTAGATGCAGTATCTGAATAGAAAGACTAAATCTACAAATCTGCTAAAATAGAATGGGGATTAGATGATTCAGCAAGGAGGTAAGATGAGGTTCTTGAAATTGATGGTCATATTGGGTGTTTCTGTGGGTCTCATGTATGCGTGTGAAAGGGGTGGAAAGGCGAATCCATCAGAACCGGTTGCAAAGGTGTCTGTGAAGACAGACGCACAGAGCATTGCGAAGGGTAAGGAGCTGTTTGAGTCAAAGTGTGCATTCTGCCATGACGCCGACAGCACTCACACCACTGTGGGGCCAGGGCTTAAGGGGATATTAAAGAGGAAGAAACTGCCTACGAGCAAGAGGCCGGCAACGCCTGAGAATGTGATGCGCCAGTTGGTTGAACCATACAAGGACATGCCATCGTTCTCATATCTCAGCAAAGAGGAAAGGGAAGCGATTATAGCCTATCTCAACACCCTTTAGGAGTACCACATGAGACAGGTGTATCCCTTACTCATCGGAGGGGGGTCTGTTGAGACCGATGACCCCATGGAGGTCATAAACCCCTACGATGGCTCTGTTATTGCAAGGGTCTGCAGGGCTGGTTATGAGACCACCACTATGGCGGTTGAAGGGGCTGATAAGGCAAGGAGTGCGATTGCCAGCCTTCCATCTTACAGGAAGGCACAGATATTAAATGAGATATCAGAGAGGATAAGTCAGAGGAGAGAGGAGCTTGCAAGGCTCATAACCCTTGAGTGTGGAAAACCGATAAGGGATTCAAGGGTTGAGGTTGAGAGGGCTGTACTGACCTTTAAGATCGCCTCTGAAGAGGCAACAAGGATCGGTGGTGAGGTCATACCCCTTGACAGGAATCCTGCCTCAGAAGGGAGATGGGGTATGACAAGGAGGTTTCCAGTTGGCACGGTCTTTGGCATCACGCCGTTCAACTTTCCCCTGAATCTGGTTGCCCATAAGATTGCGCCGGCCATAGCCTCTGGAAATCCCATTATCCTCAAGCCTGCATCAAAGACACCCATCACAGCTATTGTCCTTGGAGAGATCATAATGGAGGCAGGCCTGCCTGAGGGAGGCCTGAGTGTAATACCCTGTCAGGCTCGGATTGCGGAGAGGGTTATTCAGGATGAAAGGATAAAGATCCTCAGCTTTACAGGGAGCGCATCCACAGGGTGGAGGCTTAAGTCACTCGCAAATGAGAAGAGGGTGATCCTTGAACTCGGTGGCAATGCGGGTGTGATAATAGACAGGGATTGTGACCTTGAGTATGCGGTGCAGAGGTGTGTTATTGGTTCTTTTTCATACTCTGGACAGATCTGTATCTCTGTCCAGAGGATCTACATACACGAAGGGGTATACAACAGGTTCATTGATTCATTCATTGAAAGAACGAAGGCACTCAGGATGGGCAATCCCCTTGATGAGTCTACAGAGGTCGGGCCAATGATAGATGAGGAGAATCTCAGGCGTGTGGATGAATGGGTCAGGGAGGCGGTGGA